>Ga0316222_1000050_pt1 | contig 201299 bp, 179 predicted proteins | sample TBH18011metaG_FD_206008 | JGI IMG/M metagenome (GOLD analysis project Ga0316222, IMG submission 206008) | Freshwater microbial communities from Trout Bog Lake, Wisconsin, USA - TBH18011 | ecosystem: Environmental > Aquatic > Freshwater > Lake > Hypolimnion/Profundal zone | place: USA...
CAAACCTTTATTAAAACAATGGAAAAATAAAAATTACTGTAAAGCTAAATCGCTACTATTGTGATACACTGTAAAGCAATATCAGTATTATCCTTCCCCTGTGTAAAGTTTTTTCAGTATAAGACAACTTATAGCAACAGTATTATTACTTCAGGTATAAGCCTCATATGAGCCATATATAAGCCTCATATAAGCCTCATATAAGCCACTATTATTAAGAGTGCCTTATATATGGATTATAGATGCTGTATAGATATCTTATATAAACTTTATAATATACTAAATCAGGTGTTATTCAGCCATCAATAAGCGCTTAACCATAGCTCGTTCGAGGGACACGGTATCTTTTAGAGGCGATATTGGGTAGTTTTCTCCATTTCCCGTAAGAGGCCCGGATAAAGCAATTATCCATTTTAAGGGTTTTATTAATTAGTTTAGTACCCTTAATTATGAGCAATCTTTCTTCCTTCGATCCCGAAGAGTGGGTCAAAAAATATTCCGATGCATTATATGCATACACCGTTGTGAGGGTGAATGATTCGGGCTTGGCAGAAGATCTTGTTCAGGAAACTTTTTTAAGTGCCTGGAAGGGTCGCAACACTTATAAAGGAGAGGCCTCCGAAAAGAACTGGTTGTTCACCATCTGCAAGAACAAGATCATTGACCATTACAGAAAAAAAGCAAATGCGATTGTGCGGGTTGCCGAATTAGATAATAGCGATCAATATTTCAATCCGGAAGAACACTGGACGAAAGAGGGCGGACCAAAAGAATGGGGGGTCGATTACACACAAACCATAGAAACAAAAGAGTTCTACTCTATTTTGGAACTATGCAAGAATAAACTACAGGAATTGCAGCAGTCTGTTTTTGTATTGAAATTCATGGAGGGGCTTGAATCGGAGGAGATCTGTAAGGTTTTGAAGATTACGGCGTCCAACTATTGGGTTTTAATACATCGTGCAAAGCTGCAATTGCGCAGTTGCTTAGAAAAAAACTGGATCAACCCTTAATACAAGAGTGAAGAACTTCATCATCATATCGTGCAAAAAAGCTACTGAGCTGCTCTCAAAAAAAGAAGAGCATGCATTATCATTATCGGAGGGAATAAAATTACAGTTGCACCTGTTCATTTGTCGTTTTTGCCGCTTGTTCGAAAAACAAAGCAGGCTGATCTGCAGCAATGCCCATCATGCGCATGAGCGGCTTCCTGTCTTACTTTCAGAGGCGTCCAAAGAAAAAATAGTACAGCTCCTGAAAGGAGATCCCGAATAAATTTTTTCAACTATAGTAAATTTTATTTTGTTGCAAGTGCGGGCAGTTCTACCTTTGCAGCCGTTCTTAACAGAACCGCTATTGTAAACAAAATAAATATATATGGATTCGGGTCCGAGTAAAATCATCTTACATATTTTTCCTTTCTAACCCGCCTGCAATTTTAAGCATTCAGTTAGCAAGGAATATTATTACTGAACAGCTTAAAAAATGCAACAATGAACCATTTCAATATATTTCCTTTTACTTTTCCTGCTTCTTTTGTTGTGATAACAAAGCGCTATCGTTTATTTTCTTCCGCTAAAATAAAGCCTCCGGTCGTCTGTTTTTAATTCTAAGAATGATAATCAAAACTTAATCAACTAATGTGATTGGTTTCGGTTGTAAAAAGAATATTCACTCAAAATTATCAGGAGGCTGAAGATGATCTCAGATGTAAAAGAAAAAATAAGGGCTCGTATTCCTTTCAACAACGTGAATGCTATTAATGCTGCAAATGCTGCGGCAGCGGCAAAATTAAAAAATGTTTCTGCTGCCGATAAGCTGTCTTTCTTTGATATTTTAGGATCGGATGAAACGGGTTTAACAAATGAACAGGTTGAAGAAAGAATAGAATCCTTTGGTGCCAATGAAGTGGTACATGAAAAAGCACCGGCATGGTATATTCAGTTCATACAGGCATTCATTACCCCTTTTAATGCTGTATTATTTTTGATTGCAGCAACCTCTTTCATTATCGATGTTGTATTAACCGAACCGGCTAACCGAGATTATAAAACGGTCATCGTTGTTGCTGTGATGGTTTTACTAAGCTCCGTTATTCGTTTCTGGCAAGAGTTTAGAAGCAATGTAGCTGCAGAAAAACTAAAAAGCATGGTGAAAACCACCGCTACAGTTTTAAGGAAGGATGAAGGCAAAAAAGAAATTGATATTAAAGAAATAGTTCCGGGTGATATAATCTTTTTATCGGCAGGAGATATGATACCGGCGGATTGCCGTATCATCCAATCAAAAGATCTTTTCTTGAACCAATCAACCTTAACAGGCGAAGCTTTACCGGTTGAAAAAAGGGAATTTGTCATACTTGACACACAAAACAAAAGTCCGCTTGAATTGGAAAATGTTTGTTTCATGGGAACAAATGTAGAAAGTGGGCAAGCTTTGGCCATTGTTGTTACAACCGGCAGCAATACTTATTTCGGTTCCATCAGCAAGTCTATTTCAGGCAAGCGGGCTGAAACAAGTTTTGATAAGGGTGTAAATAGTGTTAGCTGGTTGCTTATTCGTTTTATGCTTGTAATGGTTCCGCTGGTTTTTTTGATCAATGGTTTTACAAAAGGCGATTGGGTGGAAGCACTATTGTTTGCAATTGCAGTTGCTGTGGGATTAACTCCTGAAATGCTGCCAATGATCGTTACCGCGAATCTTGCAAAAGGCGCTGTAACGATGAGTAAGAGAAAAGTGATCGTAAAAAGATTGAATGCTATTCAAAACATTGGTGCAATGGATGTTTTGTGTACTGATAAGACCGGAACACTAACCTTAGATAAAATTGTACTGGAAAGGTATTTGAATGTTGATGGTATTGAAGATGAAGAGGTATTAAAGTGGGCCTATCTTAATAGTTATCATCAAACGGGATTAAAAAACTTGTTGGATGTTGCTATTCTGGATCACGTTGAAGTAAAGGATTATTTAAAAGTAGAAGAACAATATAAGAAGGTAGATGAAATTCCTTTTGACTTTCAACGCAGAAGAATGTCGGTTATTCTGGAGCAGGCCAATCATAAACATCTATTGATCTGTAAAGGAGCTGTTGAGGAGATTTTAGGTTTATGCTCACATACTTTCGATCCCGGAGAAGACCGACAATTGCATATTGAAGTAGATAAGATCCAGCCGATGGATGAAACCATTCGCAAGAATATTCTGGATCTTTCGAAAAAATTAAACAAAGAAGGCCTTCGCGTTTTGTTGATCGCTATCAAAGAATATGAAGAACGTCCATTGACTTATACTGTTGCCGATGAAAGCAATATGATCTTAACAGGGTTCATTGGTTTTCTGGATCCCGCAAAACCTTCTGCAAAACCTTCTGTAGAAGCATTGCAAAAATTAGGGGTCACTTTAAAAGTATTAACCGGTGATAATGATATTGTTACAAAAAAGATTTGTCGTGATGTAGGGATCCCTATTGATAAAATTCTAATTGGGAATGAATTAGAGGCTTTAACAGATGATCAATTACGGGAGGTGATTGATGAGATCAGCATCTTTGCAAAACTTAGCCCCCTTCAAAAAAGTCGTGTGGTAAAAGTATTGCAGTCAAAGGGTCATACAGTTGGCTTTATGGGTGATGGCATTAACGATGCGGCAGCATTGCGAGAAGCCGATGTTGGAATTTCTGTAGATACCGCTGTGGATATTGCCAAAGAAAGTGCTGATATCATTTTGCTTGAAAAGGATCTGATGGTGTTACGAAAGGGGGTTATTTATGGCAGAAGAACTTTCGGCAATATCATCAAGTATATTAAAATGACGGCCAGCAGTAATTTCGGAAATATGTTCAGTATGCTGGGTGCGAGTGCTTTTCTTCCATTCTTGCCCATGCTTCCCGTACAGATACTGGTACAGAATTTATTGTATGATATTTCACAAATTTCTATTCCCTGGGACGTGATGGATAAAGAATACCTGGAAAAACCGCGTAAGTGGGAAGCCGGGGGGATAGCACGTTTTATGGTTTTTATTGGGCCTATCAGTTCGGTGTTTGATTATATCACCTTTGGTTTGATGTATTTTGTTTTTAAAGCAAATTCTGTTGAACACCAAAGCTTGTTCCAATCCGGTTGGTTCATTGAAGGTTTACTTTCTCAAACATTGATCGTTCATATGATCCGCACTAAAAAGATTCCTTTCATACAAAGTTGGGCAACAGCTCCTGTACTTGCACTAACAACTGCGATCATGGCCGTTGGGATTTTTATTCCTTTCTCTCCTTTTGCAGCAGCACTAAAGTTGCAACCTTTGCCATTATTATATTTCCCTTGGTTAATCGGAATGTTGGTTGCATATTGTTTGCTTACACAATTAATTAAAAACTGGTTCATTAGAAAATTCCAAACCTGGTTATAATAAAATATTTTATATGCAATTGAATCAATTACGGAATATAACCAATGCTTTTACTGAAACTGCAAAAATGCCATTGTTATTTGTTGGGCATGGGAGTCCGATGAATGCAATAGAAGAAACAGAATTTACAAAAGGATGGAAAAAAGCTGCGGATGAATTACCAAGGCCTAACGCTATTATTTGTGTATCGGCACATTGGCAAACCAAGGGAACCTATTTAACGGCAATGGAAAAGCCAAAAACTATTCATGACTTTTATGGTTTTCCGAAAGCTTTATTTGATGTTGAATATCCCGCTGCCGGGAGTCTGGAATTAGCAGAACAAACACAAAATCTCATCCAGAAAACAGAAGCCCAACTGGATGAAACATGGGGATTGGATCATGGTTGCTGGAGTGTTGTAAAACAAATGTATCCCAATGCTGATGTTCCTGTTATTGAAATGAGCATGGACTATACACAATCTCCGCAATGGCATTACGAATTAGCGAAAGATCTTGCTGCGCTTCGTAAAAAAGGGATATTGATTATGGGCAGTGGCAATATCGTTCATAATTTAGGAATGATGAACTGGAATAGTCCCGACAGGGGTTTTGATTGGGCAGAAGAGGCTAACCAAAAAATTAAAGACCTTGTATTAGAGAATGATCATCAGCAATTAGAAAACTATAATTCTTTGGGAAAAGGAATGCAATTATCTGTTCCTACACCGGAACATTTTTTACCGTTATTATATGTGTTGGGATTAAAAGAAAAAGAAGAACAAGTTTCTTTCTTTAATGATAAAACGGTTTACGGTTCTATCTCAATGACCTCTCTGCTCATTAATTAAATAAGGAAATTAACTTTTGTTCCTTTTTGCAATCGTATTCACATACAATGCGGAATAGAGATCGTTCGGGTTAAATGGCTTTGTTACAAATCCGTTCATACCAACCTGAGTAGCTTTTTCCTGAATATCAATTGAGATAGACGCGGTTAGAGCAATGATCGGAGTTACAGTATCAAATTTTCTGATCTCTTCAGTTGAAGTATAGCCATCCATTATAGGCATTTGAATATCCATCAAAACAATGTCGTATTTGTTTTGTTTCATTTTATCAATGGCAATGGAACCGTTTTCTGCAATATCAACTTTTGCATTCCAGTTTTGCAGCATACCATCTGCAACCATTATATTGAAAACAACATCTTCAACCAATAATACACTGATCCCTTTCAGGTCCTGTTTATCAAATGTTTGAACTTTTTCTTCGCGTACCGTATTCGATTTGCTTTTCTTAAACCGCAAGGAGAAAAAGAAATTAGAGCCCTTATCTTTTTCGCTTTCCAGATATATATCGCTGTGTTGGAGTTGCAACAGACGTTTGATAATCGTTAGCCCAAGTCCGGAGCCGCCGAAATCACGGGTTATATTTGCGTTTGCCTGCGTAAAGCGTTCGAAGATCAATTGTTGTTTTTCTTTCGGAATACCGATACCGGTATCTTGTACTGAAAAATAGATCAGTACATCGTCTGGATTATTCTCTTTTAAAGAAACCTGGATCGTGATCGTTCCGTTTTGCGTGAATTTTAGGGCATTGGAAACAAGATTATTCAATATCTGTCCTAAACGAACATCATCCCCTCTTACAAAATCGGGTATATCATCATCATACATGATCTTGATATTATTGCCCTTTTCTTCGGCCCTGATTCGATTGGCCATTTTGATATTCTTGAGAAAATACAATAATTCAATATCTCTTTCTGTAAACGTGATCTTGCCTTCTTCCAGTTTGCTGAAGTCGAGTACATCATTCACGAGACTCAATAAATTTTCAGATGAAATTTCAAGTACGCGCAAAAATTCTTTTTGAGATGGGAGCGGATCCTGATATTGTAATAATAATATAGTGCCTATAATTGCATTCAATGGAGTTCTTATCTCATGACTCATTACTGAAAGAAATTCGCTTTTGGCCTGCATTGCTTTTTCTGCAAACTCTTTTGCCTGTAATAATTCAATGGCCAATTCTTTTGCTTTTCTGATCTGTTCTTCTAGATATGAAATAGTACTGATCAAATCGTCGTCTTTTTCCGAAATAAAAGACGCATTAGGATCAAGCGATTTGATGGCCTCTTTCAGTTTAAGGATGGATTGTTTTCTGATCTCGTTTTGTTGCTGCAGATTTTGAGTAGCCGTTTGATACTCTTTTTCACTTACATCAAATGCGTGTTCTGATATTCTTTTATCTTTTTCGAAAGTTGCATAACAATTACTAACCGCTGCCAGGAAATTGCAGATGACCTCATCCTGAAGATGCTCTTTGGGTAAAAGCCTGTTAATCTGACCTTCTAAAATTTTATGATACGGCATATTTGTACTGCAAAATAACCCTTAATCGTTATACTAATTCTGTAAATGTTGTAATTGTCATTGTTTGGTTATGCAACTCACAGGTTGGGCTTGGATTAAAAGGAGATATTTCTCCGTATGAGTAAAACCCAGTGATGCTTGCATTATTTCCAAAAATGTTTTTTGCAGCCTGCACTTCTTCATAAGATCTTTCCTGCAGGATGAGCTTTCTGCCCACACAACTAATTAAGATCGCCAACTGCGGAGGTTCGTCTTTATGATAACTTAATGAGTATTTTGCCGCAATAGAAGATCCGTCTATCAGTTTTTCAAAATTGGCTTTCATCAAACGAACTTTACTTCCTACGGGCAGATTGCCTGCAAAAGTCATTGACTTTTCTTCTTCATTCATGGAAAGGATAGTGCGAACCAGGTTCTTTTCTGATCCGTCGATCTTAATAGATAATGGAAATAATAATGCTGAACCGGGAAGTTCATCTGCATAAGGTCCCAAATATTCTTTGTACAGATCGATTGCAAATCTGTCATCAATCTCGTACAGAACATTCTTATCGGATTTGGTAATAATCCTTTCTCTTCCAAATTCATCCCATCCTCCAAAAGAACCATGACCGATCTTTAAAGCATTACCATAAAACCCAACTGCAATTACATTTCCTTCGGTAGGAATTTCATTCAGCCCTACAAATGTTTTGCTGAAACGTGCCGCATCGCCGGCTAACCCTCCCGTTATGGGCACATTCCTGCTGTTATTTTCATTTAACCCACTCACCAATTCGCTGCCATTAATTTTGGCTCCATCAGATACAATAAAAACAGAAACCAGATCAGGGCCATCCAATTCCTCTATCAGATATTTTCCTGTTTCAAAGCTGTTGGCATGTTGGCTTACATTGGTCTTTGCGCATTTTACCTTTGTTTTTTCAAAGGCTATGGCGGTAACCGCAACACTGTCATCAAATACACTATCTCCCATAATTTCTCCCGAAGTAGAAGCTCCAATAATATTCGCGTTCGGATATGCTTGCTTTATATGATCAAAGATCTCTTTACTTGTGATCAGGTCATTTGACCCAAACGCCAATACCAGTTGTGTGTCCTTAGGATTGAAATCGGCAGAAGAAGATAGAGCCTGCCATTTTTTATTTACAAAGTGCTGCTGCTGGGTTTTCATATTATTGTTATTTAAATAAATGTAAATTAAATAATGACATATTGCAAATATTGCCAGCTAAATAATATAAGCTTGTAGCTGTTTTGATTACATTTGTTTTATTTGTTTTACAGCTAGCAAACCCCTCGTTATGCCCAGCATAATTCCTAACTTAGATAAATCCGCTTTGCTACTATAAATTTATACTGATTTTATGAAAAGAATTGTATTCCGAACCCTTAAAATAACCGGCATCTCATTTGTCGGCATTTTATTACTTCTTTTTTTACTTCCCTATTTTTTCCCAAAATCGATCTCTGATAAGATCAAAACTCTGGCCAATCAGCATTTGAAGACCGAATTAAACTTTACCGAAGCGCGATTATCTTTCTTTAACCATTTTCCTGCACTTACGCTAACACTATACGATTTTACATTAAAAGGATCTGCCCCATTTGAGAAAGACACCCTGGTTGCTTCAAAAGAGATCGCATTGGGTATTGACCTGTCTTCTTTGATCGCGGGGAAAATTTATGTAGACAAGATCTTTTTGACCAAAGCGTTCATTAATGTCCAGGCAAATGAGAAAGGCGAGGCTAATTATAATGTCTATGCTTCATCAGACAGTACAGCAAAAAATGATAGCGACACTTCAAGCAATGCTTCTTTAAAAATCGAAAAGATCATCATCGAAAAATCGCATATAACATATAACGACCGCTCCTTTCCAATGCTGATCAACGCCAAGGGCCTTAATTATGTTGGTAAAGGAGATCTGAGTAAATCCATTTTTGATCTGGTAACACATGCTGAAATTGATTCCATTGATTTTAATTACAATCATCAATCTTATTTTGTTTCCAAAAAACTGCGCGCTGATCTGATCACCAAGATCAATACTCATTCTCTTTCCTTTGTTTTTGAAAAAAATGACCTAATCATAAACCAGCTCCCTGTTCAGTTTAAAGGAAAATTTGAGTTCTTAAAGAGTGGCTATAAAATGAATTTTAAGATCGGCTCAAATGCTACTGAATTAAAAAATATCATAACAGCCATGCCGCCAGAATATTTGGGGTGGCTGGAAAAAACCGAATTAAAAGGAACGGCAGATATGGGCGTTCAACTTGTTGGCAATTATATTGCCGAAACCAACACCAAGCCGGATCTCGCCATTACCATGGGCATTCGTGGCGGATATATATCGAATGAAAAGGCGCCGTCACCCATAACGAATCTGTTTCTCAATTTTGAAACAAGGCTTCCTGGTTTAAATCCAGATAGCTTATACGTAAACATTGATTCCATTTTCTTCAATATTGATAAGGATTATTTTAGTTCTATCATAAAAGTGAAGGGCATAAAAGAGCCTGAAATTCACGCCAGCATAAATACAGAGATCGATCTGGAAAAATGGAACCGGGCTTTTGGTTTTAAAACATTTGACGTAAAAGGGAAATATTCTCTGCACTTAAATGCCGATGGTGTTTTTGCAAGAGGGCAGAATCCAAAAAACATAAGGCCCGATACTATTATCAGCAGTATTCCATCTTTCCATATACGATCATCATTCAGCAACGGATATTTTAAATACACCGCTCTGCAGCAAGCCTTAAATAATATTCACTTTATCCTGAATGCAGATTGTGCCGATCATAATTATCAGCATACTGATCTTTCTGTTGAAAATATCAATGCCAATATTGCAGATGATTATTTAAAGGGATTTTTAAAGATCAGGGGCGGTAAGGAATTCAATGTAAATGCGGATCTAAAATCAGTATTGCATCTATCCTCCATCAAACAAATCTATCCATTGGATAGTCTGGACATGAATGGAGATATCAATATCGATGTGGTGACAAACGGGAAATACGATCCTGCAAAAAAATTATTTCCAAAGACAACTGCCACTATTAAAATGCAGAACGGTTCTGTCCAAACAAAATATTATCCGCACCCCGTTGAAAAAATTCAGGTAGACGCCCTTGTTACGAATACTGATGGAAGCTTAAAAACAACTCGTGTTACTGTGAAGCCTGTTTCTTTTGTATTTGAAGGACAGCCTTTTCAAATGAAATTCGATCTCAAAAACTTTGAAGACCTGAAGTATGATATTAGTTCGGCAGGAACTATTAATATTGGAAATATCTACCAGGTCTTTTCTCAAAAAGGGTTAGATGTAAAAGGATACATTAAGACAGACCTTACTTTGCGCGGTCTGCAAAGCGATGCTACAAAAGGATTATACGATAAGTTGTTTAATGCAGGACGATTGGAAGTAAAAGATATAAAAGTGAGTTCGCAATATTTTCCTCTGCCTTTTTATATCAAGAAGGGGGTCTTCAGTTTCAAGCAGGAGAAAGTTTGGTTCGATGCGTTTAATGCAACTTACGGCAAATCAGATTTTACACTAAGCGGTTATCTCTCTAATATTTTAAATTATACATTAAAGAATGAACCACTAACCGGAAACTTCGATCTGCAAAGCGAGCTTATTGATGTGAATGAATTCATGGCATTTGCAGGAGACAGCACAAAATCAGCATCTTCGGGCGTTGTTATCATTCCTTCCAACCTAAACATTAGTTTCACCGCGAATGCTAAAAGGGTAGGATATAGTGGTATAAATCTAACCGATACTAGGGGGCAAATGCTTTTACAAAAAGGAGCACTCAGTCTAAAGCAAACGGGCTTTACTATTATTGATGCCCCTGTAGTAATGGATGCAAACTATACAAGCATTACCCCCAAAAAAGCCATCTTCGATTATCATATCAATGCTAAAGAGTTTGATATTAAACGAGCTTACAACGAAATAAAACTTTTCCATGATCTGGCAACAGCTGCAGGCAGTGCAGAAGGTATTGTTTCGTTGGATTATAATTTAAAAGGGAAATTAGACGCCAACATGCATCCCGTATTTCCATCCCTTGAAGGTGGCGGAACGCTATCAGTAAAGAAAGTAAAGATGAAGGGTTTTAAATTATTTACTGCCGTAAGTAAAGAGACTGGAAAAGAAAGTATGAACAATTCTGATATTTCTAAAGTAGATATCAAAACAACCATCAAGAACAACATAATAACCATCGAGCCAGTAAAAATGCGTGTGGCAGGCTTTAGGCCCAAGTTTCAGGGACAGGTTTCCTTTGATGGAAACTTAAATTTGAAGTTTAGATTGGGATTGCCGCCATTAGGCATTTTCGGTATTCCAATGACGATTACAGGAACACAAGATAAGCCAATTGTAAAATTCAAAAGAGGTACTAATAATCAACCATTGCAGGAAACATCAGATGCAGATGATCAAAATCAATGATCATTGGGTTTTATAAAGGTGCATAAGCCAACATATTATCCCCATTTTAATTTCTCTAACTAAATATACTTTTAGTTTATAACAATTCATTTTATCTTGCTGTAACGGCAATTATGATACAACCTACTACTAACCCAGTATATACGGTTATCAGCAATCATGGCTTTGCTGAGATCGTTCAAAATTCATTCACGCAGCAAAGATCTTTGCATGCGTTTACTGCATTCACTGCAGGAGATGTTCTTTGTTCTTTTTCAGCCGGAGAAACAGTATCACAACCCACTTACCTTACCGTTCAGGTGGGTATTGAAAAACATATTACACTACAGCCCGAGTTTTTGCAATACATCAATCACAGTTGTAACCCGAATGTTTTTTTTGATACAACAACGTTTCAATTAATAGCGCTTAAAAATATTGAGATGGGCGATGAGTTCTCCTTTTTCTATCCGTCAACGGAATGGAATATGGCCCAACCTTTTAATTGTTTTTGCAATACCGCCAATTGTTTACATCAGATACAGGGCGCCGTTTATCTAGAGGATACTGTTTTAGAGAAATATCGTTTAACAGATTTTATACAGGAACAAGTTCGTAAACGATAACAACAGTTTATTATCCATGGCACCAAACCCTCATAAAAAAAAATCATCTGCAAAATTAAAGGTTTGGGTATTGGCGCCACATCTTATAACCAACGATGCCAATCTTGATTATTATTACGACTTCACACAAAGCATTGCCGAATACACAAAGGTCTTTACCGAACTAGGTATAGAATGGCAGTGGCAGCCGGTAACAATGATCGATTTTAAGGAAGTGATCGACGAAATAGTTGCAGAAAAAAAATCAAAGAAATATTTTCCGCTTGTATTGAATTTATGTGATGGCGATGAAGTGAACGGAACCCCGGGAATTTCTGTTTTAAAATATCTGGATGAAAAAGGGTTAATCTATACCGGTGCTGATGAATATTTTTATCGGGTAACCACATCAAAGACCTCTATGAAAGAAGCTTTTGATGCTGCCAATGTTCCTACGCCAAAATGGTTGGCCATCAATAGTAGGGAACAAAGTTTAAAGACCTGTTTTAAAAAATTAGGTTCTCCAATCATTGTAAAACCTTCCATTTCCGGCGGAAGTATGGGTGTTGGAATTAAAAATGTGGTGAACGATATTGATGAGTTGCATAAACAGGTTGATCTGATGTTTGAGGGTTACCGCGGCTGGGATCTTACTGTCGATGGATTAGTTGCAGAAACATTCATTAACGGACCTGAATTTACAATGTTGATTGTTGGCTCTTACGATAAACCCGAAGAAGCCATTATTTATAACCCGGTTGAAAGGGTCTTTCATGCGTCGCTTCCCGAAAAAGAGAAATTTTTATCCTTCGATCGTTTATGGGAGATCTATGAAGAAGAAGCCCCAATGCCTGAAGATGAAAATTTTTATGAATATCAATCACCCGATATTTCATTAGTGGAAGAAATAAAACAATTAAGCTGGGATGCTTATTGTGCAGTTAAAGGAAGAGGTTATACAAGGATCGATATCCGCATGGATAAAGAAAGCAAAAAACTATATGTTTTGGAAGTCAATGCTCAATGTGGTATCAGTGAGGATGAAGATTTTACATCCATTGGCGCTATCCTACGTTTTTCCGATAAAACTTTCTCTCAATTGGTAACAGAGATCATAAACGATGCTGTTGCCAGAACCCCGGTGCTCGTATCATGAAGATCTGTGTGTTGCAACCCGATTACTCAACATCGTCAGTGGATTATCAATATTATGATCCACCAAGAGGCCTGACACATTTAATCCCTGAAGAAAGTGTGGACCATGTTTTGTTGAATAAACTTACAGTTTATAAACAACTCAAGGAATTAAAGAAGAAGAATTACGATGTTTTCGTGAATTTGTGCGAAGGGTATTTGGAATGGGAGGTTCCATCCATTGATGTTATTTATACCTTAGAATTATTAAACCTTCCCCATACAGGGCCATCCACATTATTATACGATCCCACTAAAGAGTTGATGAAATATGTGGCGTATTGCGAAAGCGTAAAAACGCCTGCTTATTTTTTAATTGAAGAAATGATTGATGTTGAAAAAGCATGCAAACATTTACAATTCCCCATGTTTGTAAAACCGGCTAAAGCCGGTGACAGCCTGGGCGTTGACGAACAATCATTGGTATTTGACAAAGACCATTTGCAGGAAAAAGTGGGGAGCATCATTGCTGAGTACGATGAAGTGTTGGTGGAAGAATATATTGACGGAAGAGAGTTTACTGTTTTGGTTGCCGCCAATGCCGATGGTAAAACATCCACGGCTTTCAAGCCCATTGAATTTATTTTTCCTAAGGGAAATCGTTTTAAGACCTATGCATTAAAAACATCAGAGCTACACCCCGATGCAAATATTCCTGTTGCAGATATTGAATTGGATAAAAAATTACGTGATGCAGCCGAACGTATTTTTAAATCGTTCAATGGCGTAGGCTATGCAAGAATGGATTTCAGGATGAATGATAAGGACGAGATATTTTTTCTGGAAATAAATTTTACCTGTTCTGTTTTTTATAAAGATGGGTACGAGGGTTCTGCGGACTATATTTTAAAATATGACGGTGCCGGACAATCGGGATTTTTGCATCATATCATCGCGGAAGGGATTGCACGACACAAGAGAAAACAAAAATTGTATGTGATGAAGGGTAATTCCATTGCAGGTTTTGGTATTTATGCCAGCAGGAATATTAAGCGTGGTGAAATTATCTTTCAGGGAGAAGGTCGTTCTCAAAGATTAATTACACGCCGCTTTGTAGAAAACAACTGGAACGACAATGACAAAGAGACCTTTCGACGCTATGCATATCCTGTAAGCAAAGAGATCTTTTTATTGTGGGATGATAATCCCGCGGAATGGGCGCCGCAAAATCATTGTTGCAATCCCAATACAGGATACCTTGGATTAAATGTTATTGCATTAAACGATATTTCAAATGGCGAAGAGTTAACTCTTGATTATACATCTTTCCTAGATGAGAATATGGAACCTTTTCATTGCGGTTGCGGCAGCAAGGATTGCAGGGGTTTAATTAAAGGAATAAAAAATAACTCGTTGACCGAGAGGGAGAATTTGCCGAAGGATTAATTTTTTATTTCTTGCACAGGGTTTCCGTCCACAGGAGTTCGGAAAATTTATGGAGACATATTGTGAAAAGTATAAGACGGTGCATGCTTGCCTTATACTAAAGCCATACAAAAGCCTTACATGACCCTTAGTTCATTCTACTTTAGTCCAGGGATAGTCCACGAAATGGTGGACTATCCCTGGACTATGTAAGACTATATTAAAATGAATATGGAAAAAATGCAGATACAAAAACTAAACCAACGAACCTAATACAAGATACGATTTATTACAATGTATATTTAAAATATTTTTTAGCTTTCTTATTATAAAAAATTAGTCCTCCTTCCTTCTTACAATCAAATACCAATTATTCTCCAGTGGCAAAAAGCCATAGTCATAATTAAAGAAATAGATATTCCCCTTTTTATTAGCGTACGTGTGTGTATGATATTTAAACACAAACCCTTTCTGTATTAATTTGTCGTGAGTTGTTTTCGCGGTTTCTTCTTTATCGGGTAATAATTCTTCTAATATCCGGCGGTTCTTCAGAAGTGTATTGTTTATGTTACGGACATAATTACTGTAATTGCTTTTTGTTTTCAGTTCATTATTGTAGGTATTGCGGCAGGCATCATCACAGAATTTTTTATCGGCCCTTCCTTTAAGGGCTTTGCCGCAGTTTAAACATTTCTTGGTTTCTGTTGCAACAAGCATAGAAAACACGTTATAATAAAACAAGATACAAAATAAATTATTCGTGTGCAAACGTTTCTACACGTTTATATCCGTATAGAAACGCTTAAAAACCGACTAAAGCTTTTTTCGAAATGCAATTTTGTGTCGTCAATGACGAGAGACGTCGCCGTAATTGATTGAGATAACAATATTCTAAATCGTAAAAACAAAAAATCATGTACGCATTAAAAAACAAAGTTCAGCTGATTGGCAATTTGGGCGCCAATCCTGAAATCAAAACATTGGAAGGTGGAAGAAAACTGGCTCGCTTTTCTGTTGCCACCAACGAAACCTATCGCAATGCCAAGGGCGATAAAGTAACAGATACGCAATGGCATACCCTTATTGCGTGGGGTAAGGTTGCAGAGATTGCTGAAAAATATTTAAAGAAAGGAAGCGAGGTGGCTGTTGAAGGCAAACTCATCAATCGTAGTTACAACGACAAAGATGGAAACAAAAAATACAGCACCGAAGTCCAGGTTAATGAGGTTCTGATGCTGGGAGATAAGACCAAAGCTTGATTTTGTTTTGCCACAGAGGCACGGAAATGCCCGGAAAATGATTAATAAGAGACTCTGCTTATTCCTTTCTGTGGTATTCCGTGTTTCAGTGGCAAACAATTTTTATTTTTTAAACCCCTCTCACAAGACATCAATGTCGATAATTTTCCTTTGAGTTTAGAAACCGAGTCTATTATTAAAGTATGTCTGGAAGTTTATAAACATTTGGGACATGGCTTTCTCGAGGTGGTTTATAAAGATGCTTTGGAACTGGAATTTCAAAAACAGAGCTTGCTCTTCGAGCGTGAAAAATAATTTTCACTTTATTACAAAAGTATTTTGCTTGATCATAAATTTTTCGCCGATTTTGTTTTGCTCAATACAGTTATCCTTGAAATAAAATCTAAAAAAGAAATTTGTGATGAAGATCTTGCACAAACCATTAATTATCTAAAATGCTCGGGTTGTAAGGTTGGTTTGGTCTTAAATTTTGAAGAAAGACGCTTGAAATTAAACGAGTTGTTTTTTAAGCCCTTCACTATCCTGTGTTATTCCGTGTTTCTGTGGCAATTGTTTCTTTTTGTTCGCTGAGTTAAAAAATTTCTGTTTTCATCAGCCTCTATGGCAATTATCTTTACCCCATGGTTACCGATACTTCAAATATCAATTTTCAACTCGCTGCAGACTTTATTCAATATACCAACCGTTCTGTTTTTCTAACCGGAAAAGCGGGCACGGGTAAAACCACTTTTCTAAAATACATCAAACAGCAAAGCCATAAACAAACCGCCGTTGTTGCACCAACCGGCGTAGCCGCCATTAATGCGGGAGGTGTTACCATTCATTCTTTTTTTCAATTGCCCTTCACCCCATTCATCCCCGAAAACAAGGGGTTTGGTAAAGATGATTCATTGAATGATAAGCACAGTTTAATGAGCCGAGTTCGCCTAAATACCGAAAGAAGAAAAGTGATGCAGCAACTGGAATTGCTGATCATTGATGAAATAAGTATGGTGCGTTGCGATGTACTTGATGCGATTGATACGGTACTAAAAGTCGTTCGTCATCGCAATTTCGAACCATTTGGTGGTGTGCAGGTTCTATTAATTGGAGATATGTATCAATTGCCCCCTGTTGTTCCCGATAGCGAATGGCAGATATTATCACAACATTACAGAAGCCCCTATTTCTTTGACAGCAGGGTGATGGAAACACAGCCGCCCGCTTATGTTGAACTGAATAAAATTTACCGACAAAGTGACCAGCATTTCATTGATCTTTTAAACCAGGTTCGCAATAACGAAATGGATGAGTCGGGAATGAGAATACTGCACAGTCGTTATTTACCCACATTCAAATCATCTAAAGATGCTGGCTATATCAATCTCACCACTCATAACTATAAAGCAGATGCCAGCAACGCGAACGAGTTGGAGAATCTAAAAGGGAAATTCTTTTCTTTCAAAGCGATCATTGAGGGCGATTTTAATGAAAAAGCTTATCCTGCTGATGAAATGTTACAATTGAAAGTTGGCGCACAAGTGATGTTCATTAAAAACGATCTGGATAAATCCAAAAGATATTTTAACGGAAAGATCGGCGTGATAGATAAAATTGAAGGCGATTCCATTTTTGTACAATGTAAAAATGAGGCTGATTTAATTGAAGTAAAAAAAGATATATGGAAGAATGTTCGATACACGGTCAATAAACAAACCCAACAGGTCGATGAAGACGAGATCGGCTCTTTTACACAATTCCCTTTGCGCCTGGCCTGGTCCATCACCATCCACAAAAGCCAGGGGCTGACTTTTGAGAAGGCCATTATTGATGCCGGGCAAGCATTTGCGCCCGGTCAGGTCTATGTCGCTTTAAGCCGATGTACTTCTCTCGAGGGAATGGTTTTATTAAGCCGCATTACTTCCGGAAGTCTGCATACCGATCAAAGAATTGTAGCTTTTTCAAAAAATAAAGAAGCAGCACAATTGCCCGAAAGTTTACAAATCGATAAACAGCGATATCAGACAACATTGCTTTCTCTACTTTTTGATTTTTCTTCATCAGAAAGCATATTAAGTACAATAGTCGGCAATGTTGAAGAACATCTTGAATCTTTTAATAAAGAAACAAGACCCTGGTTAGCCTTGGTGGAAGAAAGAGTAATCGCACTGCAGGAAGTAGGAAAAAAATTTCAATCACAATTGCAACAATATTTCCAGCAGCAAATTTTGCCGGAACAAAATCTTGATCTGCAGGAAAGAATTAAAAAGGCCGCTTTTTATTTTGCTGATCAAACGGGATCGTTGATACAATTTTTATTTTCATCTCCTGCTGTGACAGATAGTAAGCAATATGCAATGGCTTACACAGAGGACCTGAAAGAGTTGTTTACTATTCTGTCGCAACAAAAACATTCCATTTTATCCTGTATTGATGGGTTTAATGTAGCGGTGTATCATGAACAAAAAAATAATTTTGCCTTGCCCGTTTTTAGTGTGAACGCTTATGCAGGTTCTGTTTATAAAAAAACAGATAGCCCGCATCCTATACTCCATAAGGAACTGAGGCTATTGAGAGATAAGATCTGTGCTGAAGCAGATATCCCCATTTACATTGTTGCAGGAACTAAAACAATTGACGAGATGGCTCTGTACCTTCCGCAATCATTGGATGAATTAGAAAAAATAAATGGTTTCGGTAAAGCAAAAATTCAAAAATTCGGTCAGGAATTTTTAGATGTTATTTTAAAATATTCAAGGGTAAATAATTTATCGTCCCTCATTCATGAAAAAACTCCAAAAAGAGAGCGGAAAGAAAAATCAACAACCGGAAAACCCAAAAAAATTGATACAAAGCTGCTGAGTTTTAATTTATTTAAAGAAGGAAAATCAATAGAAGAGATCGCCGCAGAAAGAATTTTTACAGTTCAAACCATTGAAGGACATTTGGCGCATTATGTTTCTTTAGGTGAAATAAAAATAGAGGAACTCGTTAGTCGAGAAAAAATAGTTTTGATAGAACCTGTTTTAAATGATTTTGACGGTGGTTCAATTACAGCAATCAAACAACAAATAGGTGATACCATAAGTTTTGGAGAGATCCGATTGGTATTAGCGTGGAAAGAATTCCAAAAAAAAGCCGCAGATTCAATTGAATAAATCTGCGGCTTCCTTTTTTATATAATTTACAGGTATTTATCGCCCTTACTTCTCTTTACTTCAGCAACATATTCTTTTATGGCTTGTTCTTTGTCTTTTTTACAGATCATCAGCACGTCTTTTGTGTCAATGATGATAAAATCATCCATTCCCTGCAACAATAATAGTTTATCGTGCGGTGCACTGATCATACATTTGGTTGCATCGATCACAATTACATTGTCTGAAGTTACTGCATTACCCAAATAATCTTTTTCCAGGTTTTCGTAAGCACTATTCCATGTTCCGAGATCACTCCATCCAAATGAAGAAGGAATCACATACACATTGTCTGCTTTTTCCATGATCGCATAATCAATAGAAACATTAGTGCACTGAGGGTAGATCTTATTAATGGCTTCTTTTTCCTTTGGTGTATTAAAGTTTTCTTTTTCGCTATCGAATAATTCAAACATTTCCGGTTGATATTTTTCGAAAGCATTGACAACTGTTTTTACTTTCCATACAAAAATGCCCCCATTCCATAAAAATTCCCCGCTGGCAACAAATGTTTTTGCCAATTCAAGGTTTGGTTTTTCGGTAAATGTTTTTACTTTATGAATATTTTCAGCTATAAGCTTCGAGTCAAACTGGATATAACCATAACCTGTATTTGGATAAGTTGGTTTGATACCCAGCGTTATGAAAGCCTCATTTTTATCAACGAAATCCAATGCCTGTGTAGTGATCTTTTTAAAATTCTCCCCATCCATGATCATATGATCACTTGGTGCTACGATCAACGATGCGTCCGGATCTTTCTGTAATAATTTAAAAGAAATATATGCAACACAAGGTGCCGTGTTTTTTCTGCTAGGTTCGGCAACAATGTTTTCCTTAGGAATTTCGGGTAGTTGTTCTGCAACAATATCAGCATATTCTTCCGATGTCACTACAAAAATATTTTCTTTCGGAATAAAGGCTGCATACCTTTCAAAAGTCCACTGGATAAGTGTTTTACCGGTATTTAAAATGTCTAAAAATTGTTTTGGGTAAGATGTTCGACTTTTGGGCCAGAAACGGCTTCCTATTCCGCCGGCCATAATGGCAACATAGTGGTGTTTATTCATAGTGAATTTTTCAAGCGCAAATATAATATGTGTTTAACGTATAATCGATGAAGAATAGATTAAATAATGCCCTCCCTGATTAAATCATGTAAATGCAAAACGCCGAGATAGTTTCCCTTTGATTCTACAATCAACTGACTGATGTCGTGTTTACGCATCAGTTCCAAAGCCTGAACCGCTAAAACTTCGGGTTCTATTGTTTTGGGATGAGTGGAAAGAATATCTTTTGCAATAATGTTTGCAATATTGCTGCTTTTTTCAAGCATCCTTCTCAGATCACCGTCCGTAATAATCCCCTCAACCTTATTATTTTTATCTATGACAGCCGTTACGCCTAATCTCTTTTCGGTTATTTCTACGATCACTTCTTTTAATGATGCGGTTGCTAAAACCTTTGGCTGTTGATTATGCAAATAAAGATCCTCTACCCTTAAATACAACCGTTTTCCCAAATTCCCTCCCGGATGATATTTTGCAAAATCTTTGTCGGAAAATCCGCTTAATTCCATCAATGAAACAGCCAAAACATCTCCCATTACCATTTGTGCAGTAGTGCTGCTTGTTGGTGCAAGATTATTGGGGCAGGCTTCTTTTGAAACTGTTGTGTTTAAAACAATATCTGAGTGCTGCGCTAAAAAACTTTGCATATTGCCGACTATCCCGATCAGTTTGTTTCCGAAGTTTTTGATCAATGGGACCAATACTTTTATTTCAGGGCTTTCTCCGCTTTTGCTGATGATCAACACTACATCGTCTATCTGTATCATTCCAAGATCACCATGAATCGCATCTGCCGCATGCATAAAAAGGGAAGGGGTTCCCGTTGAATTAAAAGTAGCGACGATCTTTTGTGCTACAATGGCACTCTTGCCTATACCACTTACAACCAACCTTCCTTTTGATTGGTAGATCGTTTGTACTGCCTTTTCAAAAGATTCGTCAATAAAGGCTTCAAGCCCTTTTATAGAGGACGCTTCCAGATCAATGGTGCGCAATGCTTTTTGTATGATTGATGAACTCATGCCCGCAAAGGTAAACTTTAACAACAATCCGTTGTATTTCCTCTCTTCGATGTTTAACTTCGCTACCCTTTTAAAAAAAGGAGCCCCTTTTACAAACGGGAACTGTTAGTAAAAATTCACCGAAACGGAGTAGCACCAAACGGGGCCGTTCTTAATAATTATTGATCCTTTTCGGTAAAAATGCATTAACTTATAGTTCGTTAAAGTCCGCAGTTTGCGGAATAGAAATCATTATATACATGGCTACAAGTACAAAGAAGTTACAGGTCAAGGCTACAACAAAAAAAACTGCCGCAAAAACAAGAACTAAGTCTATTTCGGAACATACCCTGAAAGAAGGAAGTTCAAAAAATCACGATATACACACAGGCCTGCAAAAACACTTCGGTTTTTCTGAGTTTAAGGGAACACAAGAAAGATCCATCAATAGTTTACTGGAAGGCAGGGACACTTTTGTAATTATGCCTACCGGTGGCGGCAAAAGTTTATGTTATCAGCTTCCCGCCTTAATTCTGCCGGGATGTGCAATTATTGTTTCTCCTCTTATTGCTCTGATGAAAAATCAGGTTGATCTGGTAAGAGGCTACAGCGAAAAAGACGACGTAGCGCATTTTCTAAATTCATCATTGAATAAAGGTCAGATAAAAGAAGTGAAAGAAGATCTGGTCGCCGGCAAAACCAAATTATTATACGTTGCCCCGGAAACTTTAACCAAACAGGAAAACTTAGATTTCTTCTCAGACCTGACTATTTCCTTTTTTGCTGTGGATGAAGCACACTGTATTTCGGAGTGGGGGCATGATTTCCGCCCCGAATACAGAAGGCTTCGCGAAATGATGGATATCATCAATCCGGATATTCCTGTTGTTGCATTAACGGCAACCGCAACACCGAAGGTCCAGAGCGATATAGTTAAGAATCTTGGGCTTCGCAATCCGAATATTTTTATTTCGTCATTCAACCGTTCTAATCTTTATTATGAGATCGTTCCCAAAATACAGAAAGAGCAAACTATAAAAAGTATTGTTCGCTTCATCACAACACATAAAGGAAAGAGCGGCATCATTTATACGCTCAATAGAAAAACAACGGAAGAATTGGCAGAAATTTTAATGGCCAACAAGATCAAAGCAGTTGCCTATCATGCAGGATTGGATCAAAAATTAAGAGCAGAGAGACAAGATCAGTTTTTAAATGAAGACGTTCAGGTAATCGTTGCTACCATTGCATTTGGGATGGGAATTGACAAGCCGGATATCCGCTTTGTGATCCATTTCAATATTCCTAAATCGATTGAAAACTATTATCAGGAAACAGGTCGTGCAGGTCGTGACGGAATGGAGGGCATTTGTGTTTTATATTATTCGCATAAAGATGTTGCCAAACTGGAACATTTAATGCGCGACAAGCCCCTAAGTGAAAGAGAGGTAGGCGCACAATTGATCAATGAAACAGTTGCGTATGCGGAAAGCAGCGTATGCCGTAGAAAAATATTGTTGCATTATTTTGGAGAAGATTGGGAAAATAAAAATTGCGGTAACTGCGATAATTGCAAACATCCTAAGGAAAAGATCGAAGCAAAAGATGATGTGGTGAAAGTCTTGAAGGTGGTGAAAGCATTGGAGGGTCGTTTTGTTACAGAGTACGTGGTAAATATGGTAAGGGGAAAATTAACACCACAGATCGCGATGTTCCGTCACGAAAATTTGCCTGAATTCGGGATTGGAAAAGAAAAAGAAACTCATTTGTGGAATAGTTTGATCAGACAAATGCTTTTAGAGAATTTCATCAAAAAAGATATTGAGGAATACGGTTTGGTAAAGCTTACTGAAAAAGGTGAAAAGTTTTTAAAGAAGCCCACATCCTTTAAAATTGTGTTGAATAATTTATTTGAAGATGCTAATGAAGATGATGAAGAGGGAGAAAATGCATCTCAAACAGGTGCCGCTTCCGATGATGTGTTATTTGAGATGTTGAAAGACCTTCGGCAGAAAGAAGCTAAGAAAAAAAGCCTGCCCCCTTTTGTTATTTTCCTGGAAAACTCTTTGCAGGACATGGCAACACTTTATCCAACCACCCTGGAAGAATTGGAAAAATGTCAGGGAGTAAGTAAGGGCAAGTCTATTAAGTACGGTAAGCCATTTGTAGAGATGATCGCAAAATATGTGGAGGAGAATGATATTGAAAAACCGGATGATTTTGTAATGAGAAGTGTGGTAAACAAAAGCAGTAATAAGGTTTATATAATTCAGAATGTTGATAAGAAAATTCCATTGGAATCCATAGCGAAACACAAAAGCATGAAGCTCGACGAGTTACTGGAAGAAATGGAAACCATTGCGGCAAGCGGTACAAAGCTGAATCTGGATTACGCCATCGATGAATGGTTAGACGACAATGATCAAGAAGATATAATTGATTATTTTAAAAGCTGTGAAACTTCTTCTTTAGAAATTGCACAAAAAGAATTAAGCGATAATGATTATACGCTCGAGCAATTAAAAATAATGCGAATTAAGTTTTTGAGCGTTTACGGAAATTAAATCTCTACCAAAAGCGCTTCTTTTTCTAGTTCTTCTCTTTGGAGTTGGGAAAGAAGCGTTTTTATTTTCTTTATCAATTCCGGAATTATCTTTTCTACCTCTTCCGTAAGTTCAATCCCTTGTTGTTGGAGGCTTTCAATACTTACCACGAACAAGTGAATGTTCGGCATTTTATCCATGAGCTGTAATGCACTTACCATATCTTTCAATCCGATATCATGTGTGCTCATTGCCAGAGGAAAATCTTTAGCAAATCTTGGTTTGATGAGTCGAATTGTCCCATTAGGGTTATTATCCAGAGTAGCGTCAACCAATATAAGTGTTTCGTATCCTTCAAAATAAGAGAGCAAATGAAAACCGCCGGTGCCGCCATCCAATACGTCAACACCGGGCGGTAAAGTTTCATTTTGCAATCTATTAGCAACATGCACGCCAATGCCTTCGTCTCCCATTAAATAGTTCCCGATTCCTAAAATCAAAATTTTTCGTTCGTGTTGCATGTTGCTGTTCATTATTTTTCGGGATTTGGTGTTTGGTGGTGATTTCTTTCAAACACTTCTTCTTCAATGAATTTCCATCCGCCACCCATACTGCTTATTTCTCCGCGACCTTCAACATAGTCATGATAGAAAACAAGGTAAACATGTATCACAGCGAATAAAATAAAGAACCACATGGACCAATGATGGATTTGTCTTGTTAGAATATCTCCTCCAAAAACAGCGGGTACCCAGGTAAATAATTTAGGCAACCACCAGGTACTCATGGGTGCATATAATCCAAAACCGGTAAGGCATTGAACCAAGAATGCGATGAAGGTTAAGAAATATATAAATCCAGCCATTGCATTGTGCCCGATGCTCATATGCTCTTTTCCCTTCAGCATCATGATATCCATTCTGAAAACATACCACATTTCCTTAAAGAACTTTTTAGAAATCGGTAAAAATTGTTTCCAGTTTGCGTACTTGTTTCCTACAAAACCCCAGTACAAACGAAATAAGAAATTAAAAAAGAATAAATAGGCTGCGGCAAAATGGATGTAGCGAATCCAGCCCATGGTATATTGACCAGAAGCTTCGTGCTGGCTTTGAATTGCCAGAGGATTGGCGATATAAAAACCTGTTGCGATCAGTGCTATTATCACCAAAGCATTTAACCAATGATAAAACCTTACGGGCAATTCCCACACATATACCCTTCGAAGCCTGTGAATATGCAAATATTTGTTTGCCATAAATTTGTTTTAGAAATTAATCTCCTAATATATTAATGCGGCTGATGTGTTTTCCGTCTTCATCATAAACGTGAACACTGCAAGCCATACATGGATCAAAGCTGTGAATGGTCCTTATAATTTCAAGTGGTTGTTTTTCATCTGCAACCGGGGTATCAATTAAAGAAGATTCATACGCTGACATTTGACCCTTATTATCTCTTGGTGATGCGTTCCACGTTGTTGGTACAACTAATTGATAATTGGCAATTTTTTGGTCTTCAATATTTATCCAATGAGCCAATGCACCACGGGGGGCCTCGGTATGTCCAACACCCATTGCTGTTTTCGGCCAAGTAGATGGATCAAACTTGCTCATCTCAGCCATTCGGCTGTCCCCGTTTTTAATATTGGCAATTAATTGATCGAAGAATTCCAGTCCCCATTGTGCAACCAATACACTTTCTAATCCGCGTGCAGCAGTTCTTCCCAGTGTTGAGAACAATGCTCCTACGGGAACATTCAAATCTTTTAAAGCCTTATCTACAACTGCTTTAAAGTCTTCTCTTCCTCTAGCATAACCTACCAATACACGTGCCAAAGGCCCAACTTCCATTGCGTTGCCTTTCCATCTTGGTGTTTTTAAATAACTGTAATCCTTTGTTGTATCTAAGTGTTCGAATGGTGGTTTTGGTCCGGTATATTTTACTTTACTTTCTCCTTTCCATGGGTGCAGGCCTTTTTCTTTTCCTTCTTTGTATTCATACCATGAGTGGGTGATGAATTCCTGTACTTCGTCATCTTTCTTCAAATCAACATCATATACTTTGCTGATGTCTTTATTTAAAATTGCTCCTGCAGGAAATTTATAGGATGACAGGTCTCTATAACCATTGGTTGGCAGGTCACCATACACTAAATAATTTCCAAGTCCACCTCCGATCGCCCCCCAGTCTTTATAGAAAGAAGCGATGGCCATAAGGTCTGGAATATAAACCTGTTCTACAAATTCTTTTCCGTCTTTTAATAATTGTCCAACATATGCTAATCGTTCTGCATTAATTCCGCTTACATCATCAATGCTAATTGAACAAGCCATACCGCCAACCAGGTAATTAGGATGTGGGTTTTTACCACCGAAAATGGCATGCACTTTTACAATCTCTTTTTGCCATTCTAATGCTTCGAGATAGTGAGCTAATCCAATCAAATTAACTTCGGCCGGAAGTTTATAGGCAGGATGACCCCAATAACCATTGGCAAAGATTCCAAGTTGTCCGCTTTCTACAAATTTCTTTACTCTTGTTTGTACATCACTGAAATAACCCGGAGAACTTTTTGGCCATTTAGAAATGCTTTGAGCTAATTCCGATGTTTTCTTTGGATCAGCTTTTAATGCATTTACTACATCAACCCAATCCATTGCATGCAAATGATAAAAATGCACAACGTGGTCATGAATATATTGTGCACAGAACATAATGTTTCTCACCATTTCTGCATTTGGAGGAATAACGATGTCAAGGGCGTCTTCTACACATCGAACAGATGTCAATGAATGTATGGAAGTACAAACACCACAAACCCTTCCTACAAATGCCCATGCATCTTTAGGGTCTCTTCCTTTTAATATTTCTTCCAGCAAACGAACCATTGTCCCGCTGCTATATGCATCTTTTATTTTACCGTTTTCAATATCGGCTTCTATTCGTAGATGACCTTCAATCCTGGTGACTGGGTCAACAACAATTCTTTTACTCATATTGTAAGTTGTAAGTTTTTAAAAATTAAGATTTCAATTCCTGTTCGCTTTGTTTTCCTTGTTTTTCCAATTCGAAAATGAGCTTCTTTTTACGAACATTGGTAGCAACAGCATGTGCGGCAACGGCAACTCCCGTTGCGGCTAATGCAACTTTACCTAAAGTGTCGGCATTGGCTTCAATACCAAACCCGGCAAAAGCAGATGCTCTTTCATATAGTCTTCCGTTATCCCAATAATTTTCTTCACTACAACCAATACAAGGATGGCCTGATTGAATAGGATAACTTGTTCCGTTATTCCATTTCATTACGCCACATGCATTATAGGTGGATGGCCCTTTACAGCCAACTTTATATAAACAATAGCCCTTTTTGGCATTTTCATCATCGAATGTTTCAACGAATAACCCGGCATCATAGAATGGTCTGCGATAGCAACTATCGTGAACTCGCTTGCTGTAAAAGGCTTTTGGCCTTCCAACTCTGTCTAATTCGGGGATCTTGCCAAATGTTACCAGATGAACAATAACACCCGCCATCACTTCTCCGATTGGAGGACAGCCGGGTACTTTTATCAAAGGAACATTTGCTTTTAATAATTTATGAATCGGCGTGGCTTTTGTTGGATTTGGTTTTGCTGATTGAACACAACCATTACTTGCACAACTACCCCAAGCTATAACCGCTTTTGCCCCGGCCGCAGCTTCTTCCAGGATCTGCATTGATGTTTTACCACCAATCATACAGTACACGCCATCCGCTCCTGTTGGAACACTTCCTTCCACACAAAGAATATATTCTCCTTTGTATTTGGTCATAGTGTTTTTCATTGCTTCTTCAGCCTGAAAACCGGATGCTGCCATTAGGGTTTCTGAATAATCAAGCGATATTTTGTCTAACAAAATATCCGCAACAATCGGGTGAGATGATCTGATAAAGCTTTCGCTGCAACAGGTACATTCCTGAAAATGTAACCATATAACAGGTATACGTGGCTTGGTTTCGAGCGCTTTGGCAACCTGGCCAATCGCTGATTTTTCTAAGCCCATGAATGCTGTCATCATTGTAACAAAGCCGATAAAATCTCGGCGGGAGTAGCCTTTTCGCTCAACTTCCTGATAATAGGTGGGCTGAGTGCTTGGAGAAGCATCGTTAATCATGCTGGTTGTTTTAAAGGTTAGAGTTTAAACGTTGTAAGGGTTAAGATCCAATTCGGACGCTAATGTAATCTCTATATATAGCAATTTTTTATGACTTTTATCATTCGGTGTTATGACTTTTATCATAATTACAAATTTTCTATCGTCCTAATATTGGTTTCTTAATTAAACAGAGTCGTATGAAAAAAATTATTGTCTTCGCAAGTCTTTTTATTTTGTGTATGCCTTTATTCAGTCTTGCACATCCGGGTCACGGTGAAACCGATGGTTATACCATCATTCATTATTTTGTTGAGCCAATGCATGCTGTTGTTACATTGAGTGTATTATTCGGTTCTCTTGTTTATATCCGCCACCTGCGCAGAAATAAACAAAACAATTAAATAAGGGATCATGCATGAGCTCTCTATTGTTATGAGCATTGTTGATATTGCTCAACAACAGGCAGCGCATGCGAATGCTGCAATCATTGATGAAATAGAAATAGATATTGGTTGTTTAAGCACTGTTCAAATAGAGGCTTTTGACTTTGCTTGGGATCAGGCCGTTAAGGAAACTATTCTGGAGGGCACTGTAAAAAAAATAAATCGTATCAAAGGAAAGGCGAGGTGCTTGGATTGCGAAACTTCATTCCCTTTAGAAAATCTGTATGATGCCTGCCCGAATTGTGGTCAGCATTTAATAGATATTGTTGAAGGAAAAGAATTACGTGTACGATCATTGATCGTTTCCTGAAAAATTTATAATATTAATTCTAAACTTTTACAACATGTGTGCAACCTGCGGATGTGATGCTGATGGAAATGTAACCATGCATGAGCCCGGTCATCACCACGATAATAACGACCATCATTCACATGATCATCATAAAAAAGTGGTGGCAGTTGAAAAAGATGTTTTGAATGAAAATAATTTACTGGCCGAAAGAAACCGCGGTTATTTTGAGGCTAAAAATATTCTCGCTCTAAACCTGGTAAGTTCTCCCGGTTCGGGCAAAACATCTTTATTGGAAAGAACCTTGACAGATCTGAAAGGCGAATTGGAATTTGCTGTGATCGAGGGTGATCAGCAAACAACCAATGATGCAGATCGTATCCATGCCACAGGAACAAAAGTAGTACAGATCAATACCGGCAAGGGCTGTCATTTAGACGCACATATGGTTATGCATGCTGTACAGGGTATGAAACCGAAGCAAAACGGGGTTTTGTTTATTGAGAATGTCGGCAACTTGGTTTGTCCCGCTATGTTTGATTTGGGCGAAAAGGAGCGTGTTGTAATTATTAGTGTTACCGAGGGTGACGATAAGCCTTTAAAATATCCCGACATGTTTTATTCCTCCACACTTTGTATCATTAATAAAACAGATCTGCTTCCTTATGTTCCTTTTGATATTGAGAAAGTCAAGGTGAATGCTAAAAAAGTAAATCATAAACTAGAAATAATAGAATTGAGCTGTACGAATGGTGAAGGCTTGCAAATTTGGTATGATTGGTTAAAATCAAAAGTATTGGCACCAGAACCTGCATAATGAATTCGTATATTCATATTAAAGATCCGTTTGTTTATGCACACATATCATATCCATATCAATGGTTTGGTACAGGGGGTGGGGTTTCGTCCCTTTGTTTGCCGCTTGGCCAAAGAGTTTGATATAAATGGGTGTGTAAGCAATACCAACAATGGCGTTCATATAGAATTCAATGCGTCAAAAGAAAAGGCAGAAGATCTTTACATGAAGATCATTCTTCATCCTCCGCAAAATGCCATTATCACAACCCATCATTTTGAAAAAATAAATTCAAAATCTTTCTCTTCTTTTACTATAAAGCACAGCTCAAACGAGGAGAAGCCCGATTTATTACTTACTCCTGATATTGCATTATGTAATACTTGCCGATTAGAAATAGCTGCACAAAAAAACAAGCGATATCGATATCCCTTCATCACTTGTTTGCATTGCGGTCCGAGATATTCGATCACCACCGAATTGCCTTATGACAGAGAACACACAACCATGAGTTATCTCCAAATGTGTAATTCTTGTACATCTGAATATAATGATATTGAAAATAGAAGGCATTATAGTCAAACCAATTCCTGTAAAGACTGTGCAGTTCTGATGCGTTTTTATAATTCTTCCAAAATATGTTTAAGCACTGTTGATGATGAGATCCTTAAACTTGTTGATGATGAATTAAAGCGAGGAAGCATTCTTGCCGTAAAAGGTATTGGCGGTTATTTATTATTGTGTGATGCTACCAACGAAACATCAGTAAACGTTTTAAGATCCCGCAAACAAAGACCGGCAAAGCCTTTTGCAATGTTGTATGCCGATATTGAAATGGCAAGCGCCGACGTTAAACTACGCTCTTTCGAAATAAACGCGTTAAAAGATAAATCTGCTCCTATCATTTTGTGCGAATTAAAATCAATGACAGCAAGCGGCATTTGCAAACAAGCGATTGCCCCGGATCTGGATAAAATAGGATTAATGCTTCCATATTCACCTTTGCTTTTATTGATCGCTGAAACTTTTGGAAAACCATTAATTGCAACAAGCGGAAATATTAGCGGATCTCCCATTTTATATAAGGACGCTGATGCTTTGGAAAATCTCTTTGAGGTCGCTGATTTTATTTTGTCATATGACAGAGACATTGTTGCACCGCAGGATGACAGCGTGATCCAGTTTACAGACAGGGGGCAAAAAATAATTTTGCGCAGAAGTCGTGGATTGGCGCCCAATTATTTTCCTAATCCATTCAAAGCAATGAATGAATCGGTTCTTGCAATGGGAGCCGAATTAAAAAGTTCTTTTGCATTGCTTGATCAAAATAATTTATACATCAGTCAATACTTGGGCGATCAAGGTACCGTAGAATCCCAAACATGTTTTAAAGAAACATTAAAACATGTTTCTTCTCTTGTAAAAGCAAAACCGGAACATATCATCATTGATAAACATCCCGGTTATTTTGTTTCGCAGCATGGAAAGCAGATCGCCGCCGATTTGAAAGATTCCCTTACCTCGATTCAGCACCATAAAGCTCATTTTGGTGCAGTACTTGCGGAAAACAATCTTTTAGATGTTAAAGAGCCCGTACTTGGTTTTATCTGGGACGGGACCGGCTTTGGGGATGACGGACAAATTTGGGGCAGCGAAGTGTTTATTTATCAGCATAAAAAAATGGTGCGGGTTGCGCACCTGGATTATTTTCCTCAGATTCTCGGCGACAAAATGAGTAAAGAGCCCCGATTATCTGCATTAAGCTTGCTGAAGAATTTTCCGAATAAACAATTTATTATTCAAAAATATTTTTCAAAACAGGAATGGCAGTATTATCAGCAGTTATTACAACAGCCGGGAACCTTATTCACTAGCAGCATGGGAAGATTTTTAGATGGTATCGCTGCTATACTGGGTATCCGCTTATACAATACTTATGAGGGCGAAGCCGCTATGCAACTAGAAACATTGGCACGAAGTTGTTCTTATAAATCTTATGACTATTATTCTATTCCGATCGTGAATGATCGTTTGGACTGGAATACTTTTTTGATCGAACTCTTAGAAGATTGGCATCAAAAAGAAGATACTGCGATCATGGCCTGGAAGGTTTTTTTCTCTCTTGCAAAAATGATAGCTTTCTTAAGCAATCATTTTTATATTGATAAGGTCGCATTCAGCGGCGGTGTTTTTCAAAATGCATTGTTGACCGACCTGTTGATAGAGCGTTTGTCGTACAAAAGGAAATTATATTTCCATCAGCACCTCAGTCCAAACGACGAGTGTATTGGGTTTGGTCAGATTGCCTGTTATAGCACACTGAATAAAACAAAAAAAGAAATAATTAACACAAAAGATAAAACCGCTTTAGAACAATTTCAATTCCCAAATTAAAATTAAAAATATGTGCTTAGCAATTCCCGGTAAACTTCTTTCCATTACGAATCAATTAGATGAAACCTTTCGTTTCGGAAATGTTTCATTCGGTGGCATTACCAAAGAAGTCAATTTGTGTATGGTGCCCGAAGCGAAAGTGGATGACTATGTCTTAGTGCATGTTGGGGTTGCCATTAGTATCGTTGATGAAGAAGAAGCTAAAAAGGTTTTCAGTTATTTAAAGGACATGGGCGAAGTGGAGGAGCTTGAGCCATCTAATTCATAATTATTAATCCCCCCAGCATGAAATATTTATCAGAATATAGAGACCCCGAATTGGCAGAAGAATTCATAAAAGAAATTCATCGCATCACTACAAAGCCTTGGACCTTGATGGAAATTTGTGGCGGACAAACGCATAGTCTGGTTAAGAATGGTATCCTTGAGATGTTGCCCGACAAGATTACGATGGTGCATGGGCCCGGTTGCCCCGTCTGCGTTACAAGTGTTAGTGTAATTGACGAAGCTGTGTATTTAGCACAACAGCCCAATGTTATTTTATGTTCTTTTGGTGATATGCTGCGTGTTCCGGGAAGTCATAAAAATTTATTGGAAGTAAAGGCGGAGGGCGGCGATGTACGCATTTTATATTCTCCTTTGGAGGCTGTTGTCATAGCAAAAGAAAATCCAACCAAAGAGGTGGTTTTCTTTGCTGTTGGTTTTGAAACAACTGCTCCCGCAAATGCATTAAGCGTTGTTCATGCAGATAAAATGGGCATTTCTAATTATAGTATATTGGCTTCTCACGTTTTAGTTCCGCCTGCAATGGAGGCCATTTTAAGTGATGAGGAAAATAAGATTGACGCATTTTTAGCGGCCGGGCATGTTTGCACCATTATGGGTATGGAGGAATATTATCCCGTTGCTGAAAAATATAAAACGCCGATTGTTGTTACGGGTTTTGAGCCCGTTGATCTCTTACAGGGAATTTTAATGTCTGTTCAACAATTAGAAAAAGGCGAATACAAAGTAGAAAATCAATATGCCCGTTATGTGCAGCGCGAAGGAAATAAAATGGCAATCGAAACCATCAACGAGGTTTTTGATGTCAGCGACAGGATCTGGCGTGGTATTGGTTCCATCCCGCAAAGCGGATATGAGGTGAATGAGCGTTACAAAAAATTTAATGCAAGATTAAAATTCAAACTCGATCTTCCTGTTGCAGAAGAAAATAAAGAATGTATTAGTGGTGATATTATGAAAGGATTGAAGAAGCCAAAACAATGCCCGAATTTTGGCACCAAGTGCAAACCAGAGCATCCGCTAGGTGCGCCAATGGTGAGCAGCGAGGGTTCCTGCGCTGCTTATTATCACTATTCAAATGTGGATAGCGTTTTAGCTTAATTGTTTTTAATTGACGGTTATGAGTGAAAAAATAAAAATGAATTTACAGTGCCCGATGCCAAAGTTCGATTTTGATGTGATTACGCTCGGGCATGGCAGCGGCGGATTGTTAACCCATCGGTTATTACAAAGCGGCGTCTTTGATGTTTTTAAAAATGATTTGTTGGATCAACAACACGATGGTGCCAGTTTTGAATTAAACGGAAGAGTGGCTTTCAGTACAGATAGTTATGTTATTTCTCCTATCTTTTTTCCTGGTGGAAATATTGGTGACCTGGCAATCAATGGAACAGTGAACGATCTGGCCATGTGTGGTGCTGAAGCAAAATATTTGTCGCTCGGCTTTATTATTGAAGAGGGTTTTACGATGGAGGATTTTTGGAAAGTGCTTGTCAGCATAAAAGAGGCTGCAGACAATGCCAATATTAAAATTGTAACCGGCGATACAAAGGTTGTAGAGAAGGGAAAGGGGGATAAGATCTTTATCAACACTTCGGGCATTGGTATCATTCATCCTAAGGCAAATATTAATCATAAAAATATTGAGGTCGGTGATGTGATCATCGTTAGCGGTAATATTGCATCGCACGGTATTGCCATCATGAGCTTGCGCAGGGGTTTAGAATTTGAAACCAGCATTGAAAGTGATACAACAAATCTTAATCATATTGTTTTATCGCTTGTTGAAAAATTCGGAAATGATATAAAATTCTTACGCGACCCAACGCGCGGTGGTGTTGCTTCTGTGCTCAACGAAATTGCCGAATTAACAAGGCTTGGCTTTTATCTTGATCAAAAGCTCATCCCTATTGATGATCAGGTGGACGGTGCCTGCGAAATGCTTGGCCTCGATCCTTTATATGTTGCTAATGAGGGCTTGTTCATGGCTGTTGTAAATAAAGAGATCGCAGCTGATTTTCTTACACAGCTACAAAAAGAAAATAAGGGTTCCAGCGCTGCCATCATTGGAGAGGTTACATCCGAACATCCCGGAAAAGTAATCATGAAAAGTCGCATTGGCGGCAAGCGTGTGGTGAACTACCTTACAGGCGAACAGCTTCCGAGAATTTGTTAACCTTTTGAGTTATGTCCTCTATTTTTAAGCTGGATTTAATTAAACAATAATTCAATCCGTTTGTCGTTTATACAAGCAGCATATATTCTTTTATTTCTGTCATTATTAAATCCCTCAGTTTTTGGTTTCGCTTTTTAGTAACTAAAATTGATGTTCCTATGTATATCGGCGGTCTCCAACCAACACATATTACCCATAGCAGTACATTAAGCGTATTGGCTGAAAAGAATGATCGTATCACAATGAAAGTGTTGGATATTGAGGGGAAGATCGCTAAAACGTTTACCACGATCGTAGAAGAGGGAAAACAGGATCTTGCATTAAATTTAAGCGATTTGAGAAATGGCGTTTATATCTTGAATGCTTTTTGCGGTGGCGTTTTCTTAAAGTCGATCAAATTCATCAAAGAATAGTTTTTATTTTTTCCAGAATGAGCGAATCCGCTGTCCTACATTATTTCTGATACTTAAATAATAAAAATTATAGTCCGCAATGTGATAGTTCTTGGATGTATAAAATAGGTTTCCGAAAAATTGCGGCTTGCGGGTCCACAAAACGCCCCCTTCTTTTTTTGCATCGGCAACATGTGCTGTCAGTTTATTAAAATTAAAAAGTACGCTTCCCTTATTTTCATCTCGCAAAGCATTCGGCACCCGAGAATCCCATGTTATGGGATTGGTTACAATGGCCGTAAATTTTTCCTTTTCCACAAAGTCCGGCTTATATCCTTCTTTAAATGTTCGCCAGCTACAGATACACCCTGTTTGATTGGGTGATTCGCAGGCTTTTATATTTTTCAGCAGATCTGGCTCAACAAAAATGCCTACAATATAAGCAGCCACGAGTCTGTTTTGTAAAGGCTTTCCGTCGAAATATTCTTTCAACAATCTTTTAGCATGAGTGGTTCCCTGGCTGTGTGATGCAATGATAATAGGCCTTCCGTTGTTATAATTTTTAAGATAATATTCAAATGCTTCTTTGATATCACTATAGGCTAATTCAAACGCGGCGATCGCATTGGTTGTATCTTCTTTGCTTAATGGATAATATGCGGAAAGATTTGCCTGTCTGTACCGGGGTGAGAAAATTCTTCCGCTTTCATTAAAAACACTTGCCTGATATAAAATGCTGCTGTAATCGGTTTTTGCATTGATATCTGCATTGTCGATTGGGGCATTCCAGCCCAAGGGCCTTTTTTTATCTGTGTATGATGTTGGATATAAAAAGAAAATATCTACCGTTGAATCGGGGTGATAATTATCGAGTAGCGGCTTTGAAACGCTATCGCTCGGATCGTGCTTCCATGGATGCGCTGCCCAATAATCTAAATTTGAATAATTGGGTTTACCGTCCATGCTTTTAAAAGTATAATTACTTGCGAAACGATGATATTTATTGCTGCAGCCTATCAATAAAATTATCGTCAACAAATACAAAACCCTTTTCATAAAATAAAGTTGTTGTTTTTCTTTGATATTTTCATAATTTTTCGCCGATTCTAATCCATTTTTACGGTTTATTTCTTGGTCAGAATTTTTTTTAGCTTACTTTAAGCATTCAAATTTTTACCCCTTGGTTTTGCTCCGTCACATTCCATTTCTTCGAACTGTATTTTTTTACAGTCTTACGGCTTTTGGCGGACCGCAGGGTCATTACGGAATGATGCTGAAAACATTCGTTCACAAAAGGAGGGATGTTGACGAACAAGAGCTGCTTGATCTGATGAGTTTCTGTAACATGTTGCCAGGCGCATCATCTACTCAAACCATAACGCTTATCGGATATAAGCGCGGTGGCATTTCACTGGCGGTATTGACATTATTAATTTGGATCACGCCCGCTTGTATCATCATGGGCGGACTTTCTTTTTTGCTAGATTATTTTGACGATCTCGGAATAAAAGTTGAAGTATTCAAATTCATCCGCCCTATGGCAATTGGATTCATTGCTTTTTCTTCTTACAGATTATTTCATGTTGCGGTTCATAACACCATTACAAGAGTGATAGTGATTGTTGCAGCACTCGCTACTTATTTCGCTTTTAAGACGCCCTGGATATTCCCCGCATTAATCGTTTTGGCAGGCATGGTTACCAATATAAGTGACAGGCGTATTCCACAGCAAGGGGAAAAACCAAAACAAATCAAATGGGGCAATATGCTCATTTTTATTTCGCTTTTTGCGATTGCGGGATATTTATCCGAAACTGCAACAAAAGAAAACTGGAAAGATAGAAAGGCCTTTAATTTATTTGAGAATACTTATCGTTTCGGAAGTCTGGTATTTGGCGGTGGCGATGTTTTAATGCCCATGATGTATGAGCAATATGTTACAAGGCCCGAAACAAAAAAAGTACAGAATAACAAACGCGATGTATTGCGGATGAATAAAGAAGATTTTTTAACAGGATCGGGAATGGTTCGTGCCATACCCGGGCCCGTTTTTTCTATCGGTGCTTTTACCGGCGGAATGGTAATGCGAACCGAAAATAATTTTTCGCTACAACTACTTGGCTGTTTTCTTGGCGCCCTCGGAATTTTTTTACCCAGTGCGCTATTGGTCTTGTTCTTTTTTCCTGTGTGGAATAATTTAAAAAAATATGCTGCCATTTACCGATCACTTGAAGGAATCAATTCTGCTGTAGTGGGTATAATGGCAGGTGCAACCTGTTACCTGATGAAGGATATTGTTTTTGTAGAATTGTGGAACGGAAAAGTTGCCGGATTCTATGATATTGCCGTTATTCTTGCAACATTTATTCTTTTATCATTCACAAAAATACCGGCGCCAATTATTGTTCTTGTCTGTCTTCTTTTCGGCTGGATTTTATAGTTTCTACTACTTTTTATCTAACATAACAATATAGTAGCTTTGTTTCTTTTCCCACTAAAACACGCTTATGAAAAAGTTTTTATTTTTTTCTGTTCTGTTTGCTTTTACAATTTCTTCTTTTACGCAAACAGAAAAATCATTAATTCCGGCTCCTTCTTCGGTGATCAAACAATCGGGTATTTTTTCTTTACACGACAATATCATTATTGGCATTTCGGGAGACAATAAAGCCGTTGAAAATGTTGCGATGCAATTATCGAATGCCTTGGCGACTCCAACCGGATTTAAAACGTCCGTCAAAAAGAATTTTACTGCATCAAATATTCAATTAAGATTGTTGGCTGATTCCGATAAAAGTATCGGTGATGAGGGATACAAACTTTCTGTAACTAAAAAAATCATTACAATTTCTGCAAATAAACCCGCTGGGCTTTTTTACGGTACTCAAACTTTATTGCAATTATTGCCGAAGGATATTGAAAATAGATCTACTATTAAAAACATTGTGTGGAATATTCCTTGCGTGGAAATCCTTGACCAGCCTCGGTTTGCTTGGCGTGGATTAATGTTTGATGTAAGCCGCCATTTCTTTGCCAAACAAGATGTCAAAAATTTTATTGATAATATGGTAAAATATAAATTCAATTTACTGCACATGCATTTAACAGATGATGAAGGCTGGAGAATTGAAATTAAAAGTTTACCCAATCTTACAAAAGTTGGCGCATGGAATGTAAAAAAGATCGGCACTTTCGGAGATTTTTCTGCACCAACAGCAGACGAACCAAAAGATTATGGTGGTTTTTTTACACAGGATGATATTAAAGAAATTGTGCAATATGCAAAAGAAAGGTTTGTAAATATTTTACCGGAAGTTGATATTCCGGGACATAGTTTGGCGGCAGTTACTTCTTATCCTGAACTTTCCTGCACAGCCGGAGCGGAAAATTATCGCGTTCGTTCGGGTGAAAAAATTATTGATTGGCATCAGGGTGGTTTTACTGCGTTGGTAGATAATACGCTTTGTCCTGCTAATGAAAATGTATATCCTTTCTTAGACAAAGTGTTTACCGAGTTGGCACAATTATTTCCATTCGAATACATTCATGTCGGCGGTGATGAGTGTGCTAAAAATTTCTGGGAAAAAAGTGATGCCGTTAAACTTCTGATGCAAAAAGAGGGGTTGAAAACAATGGAAGAAGTACAAAGTTATTTTGAAAAGATTGTTGAAAAGATTGTTGAATCAAAAGGAAAAAAAGTAATTGGATGGGATGAAATTTTAGAAGGTGGTTTGGCGCCCAATGCCGCTGTAATGAGTTGGAGGGGAATTAAGGGCGGTATAGATGCCGCTAAATTAGGGCATGATGTTGTGATGAGTCCAACCACATTTGCATATTTGGATTATATGCAAGGAGATCGGGTTATCGAGCCCCCGGTTTATGCAACACTGCGATTAAAAACAGCATATTCATTTGATCCCGTACCTGAAGGTGTCGATCCAAAATTTATTAAAGGAGGGCAGGCGAATTTATGGACAGAACAGATTTACAACACAAGACATTTACAATATATGCTTTGGCCAAGATGCCTTGCTATTGCCGAGTGTTTATGGAGCTCAAAAGAAAATAAGAATTGGGATGATTTTTCAAAAAGAGTAGAATCAACTTTTGAGAGAATGGATATTGAACATGTTAAATATGCCCGCTCGATGTTCGATCCGATCTTTGAAGTAAAGAAAGATGTAAATGAAGCTTTACTAATAACACTATCAACAGAAGTACGCGGTTTGGATATTTATTATAGTTGGGATAACTCTAATCCTGATAATTATTATCCCATATATACAACAACATTATCTGTCCCGAAAGACGCATCCATGATTAAGGTAATTACCTATAGAGACGGTAGGCCGATAGGTCGCCAAATAGACATGCCAATCGCAACATTAAGATCAAGATTGCCAAAAAAATGATTTTGTCTTTTGTTTATTTAATGAAGCGCTGAAACAAAGATAATTGAATCGCTATGAAAAAAATAAAAAAGAGCGCAATATAAATATTGCGCTCTTTTTTATTTTTTATTTTCCTTTTCTAAATAATCAATTCTTTGAACTATCGATTCCAAATTCCTGAAATGAATAAAAGCTTTTCGGTATTTAGCCGCTTCAAATCCGGGAGAACCCGAAATAACCTGCCCTGCTTTTGTAATGGACTTCGAAATACCCGATTGTGCTGTAACTATTGTATTATCTGCGATTTGTAAATGGCCAACAATTCCAACCTGCCCGCTGAACATACAATTCTTTCCGATTTTTGTTGATCCTGCAACAACATTACAAGCTGCCAGGAAGCTATTCTCGCCCACTTCTACATTATGTGCGATATGTATCAGGTTATCGAATTTAACCCCTTTGCGAAGGATGGTAGAGCCCAAGGTGGCTCTATCAATGGCACAGTTCGCGCCAATCTCCACATCGTCTTCTATAATTACATTTCCGATCTGTGCTATTTTTTTCATTCCCTCAGGATTTTCGGGTGCAAAACGAAAACCATCACTGCCAATTACCGTCCCGGAATGAATAATGCAATCTTTACCAATGATCGTTTCTGAATATATTTTTACTCCTGAAAAAAGTGTTGTGTTTTCACCAATCACCGAGTTATCACCTATATAGACCTGTGGATAGATCTTTACATTGTTTCCGATCCTTACATTTTCTCCAACAAAAGAAAATTCACCAGCATAAATATTTTCACCACATGTTGCTGATTCTGAGATGAAAGATAATTTTGAAATACCAACTTTATTTAATTTCACCTGGTTATACAATTCAAGTAATTTACCAAATGCACTTTGTGCGCTTTCAACACGGATCAACGTTGCTTTCACCGGAGCTGTTAATTCAAAATCTTTGTTGATGATTATGATAGAAGCTTTTGTGTTATATATATATTGTGTATATAGAGGGTTGCTTAAAAAAGAAATAGATCCCGACTCTCCTTCTTCAATTTTTGAAAGCTTGCTTACAGAAACGGATTCATCTCCTTCGATCACACCATTAAGCAGACCGGCTATTTGTTGAGCACTGAATTTCATGTGATTTTTTTAAATAAAAAATTAGAAAAACAATCGTTTTTGGGTTCCTATAAAGATAAAGGATTAATGAACTTAAAGAGTTAATGAATTAATTTTTAACCAATCAATCCTGCTGCACGGCTTATTTCCAGCATTCTATCAATTGGTCTTTTTGAAGCAACCATTAGTTTTTCATCCATTAATATTTCCGGCAATTCATACTGCATACAAAGAAACAATTTTTCAAGTGTGTTTAATTTCATGTGCGGACAATCATTACACGCACAACTGTTATTTGGCGGTGCGGGAATAAAAGTTTTTAATGGGTTCGCTTTTTGCATCTCGTGCAGGATACCTGTTTCGGTTGCTACAATAAATTCTGAAGCTTTTTCATCTTGTGAATATTTTAATAACTGTGTTGTACTTCCGATAAAATCTGCAATATTTAAAACAGCTTCTTCGCATTCTGGATGTGCTATAAATTTTGCTTGTGGGTGGCGGATCTTTAATTTGGTTATTTTTTCTAGGCTGAAAATTTCATGAACCATACATGCTCCATTCCATAGCAGCATTTTTCTTCCCGTCTTTTTATTTAAATATGCACCCAGATTTTTATCCGGTGCAAAAATAATTGGCTGATCTTTCGCAACACTATCAATTATTTTTTCTGCGTTTGACGAAGTACAAATAATATCACTCAAAGCCTTTATTTCTGCCGAGCAATTGATATAGGAAATAACCAAATGGTCCGGATTTTGTTCTTTGAATTTCTTAAATAGATCAGAAGGTGCACTATCAGCCAAGGAACATCCTGCATTCAGATCCGGTAATAAAACTTTCTTTGAAGGGTTTAAAATTTTAGCTGTTTCTGCCATGAAATGTACACCGGCAAAAACAATAATTTCGGCATCGGTATTTTCAGCTTTTTGTGCCAATCCCAAACTATCCCCGATAAAATCTGCCACATCCTGAATATCCGGTTCCTGGTAGTAGTGTGCGAGAATGATGGCATTTTTTTGATTTTTTAATTTTTCAATTTCTGCAAACAAATCTAACGAAGGATTTACATCCAACTCTAAAAAACCTTTTGTTTCTATGTTTTGTTTTGCCGTTGTAATGTTCATAAACCTTGTAATAATTCTTTAATAATACATTTATATAAAACCAATACTACTATTACGGGTGTGTATATCGTGATAACTTAGTTACACACAAAACTCAAAGTTAATTAGATGAAGGTTATGCACCGTAACTAACATTTAATTAAGAAGGGATTTTATAATACAGGCTTGTGTTTTATTTGGTTTTTAACAAAGGGTGATAATTATTGATGCAAATTTAATAAGCGAGGAGTTCACCTGTTATACACTGTTTGTTATGAGTAACCAATTGGTGTTGTTTTAGTTAATAAAAGAGAAAGAAGGTAAAAACCACTTATTTATTCTTTTGTTTTGCACCGGTGTAATAGGAAAAAAGACGATTTTTGCACTGAAAATAGGTCTTATTAACAAGGTGATGTGGAAAACAAAATGAAGCTTTAGAAACAGGGAAATAGAGATAAAAAGGAAAATGTTTTATCCTTTCCTTTTAAATTCAAAAGGGGTGGAACTTTCCGTATTTTTTCCACAATTTGTTCAATAGCCAGATTCCCCTATTTTTGCCATCCTTTAATTGTACTTTTTAATATAAATTATATGTCTGTTATTCAAAGAATTCGTGACAAAGGTGCCTGGATTGTTTTTGCCATTATTGCATTAGCCCTTATTGCTTTTATCCTTCAGGACGGTGTTCGCCGTGGCGGAAGCGGTGTTTCTAATAATACAACCATCGGTAAGGTAAATGGTGAAAAGATCGAACGTGTTGATTTTGAACAAAAGTTATTGATGTATGGAAAAGGTCAGCAAAGAGAACAACTCATTGGACAGCTATGGAATCAGGAAGTTACAACGATTGTAATGCAACAAGAGTTTGATAAATTAGGCTTATCTATCTCTTCAAAAGAGCTGAATGATATTATTTTCGGCGATAATTCGCCATTAAAAAGAGAATTTACAGATCCTCAGACTGGAATCTTTGATGTAGAAAAAGCCAAACAGGCATTTGCTCAGATAAAGAAATCTAAAAACACAGAACAACAAGCAGGTATTATTGATGCATATATTCAACCGGCCCTTTTACAAGCGCTGAATTCTAAATATCAGGCAATGCTGCAGCAATCTCTATATGTTCCTAAATGGATGGTAGAAAAACAAATCGCTGATAATAATTTAGTCTCTTCTGTTTCTTATGTATTTGTGCCTTATACCACGATTTCAGATAGTGCTGCAAAAGTGAGCGATGATGAGATTATGAGCTATGCAAAAAAGCACAGTAAGGAATATGAAAGAGAAGAAGAAGCAAGAACAATTGCATTTGTGAGTTTTGATGCAACTGCAAGTTCAGCCGATTCTGCAGCTACTATTAATCAATTGGCTGCTTTAAAAAATGAATTTGCAGGAACAACTGATATTAACGGATTCTTCTCAAAGAATGCTACCGAAGCCCCATTCTATAATAGTTATGTAAGCCGAAAAGAAATTAAGCAAAAGAGTATTGATTCAATTATAAAGGTTCCGGTTGGTGGAATTTATGGTCCTTATGTTGACGGGAATACATTTGTCCTTGCAAAGCTTATTGGGGAAAAACAAATTCCAGACTCAGTAAAGGTTCGTCATATTTTGGTCTCTACACACCAGCAGGATCCCAATTCCGGCGCTTTGGTTAGAGTTAGAGAAGACAGCGTAGCTAGAAAAATAATGGATACGGTAGAAGCGGCTATAAAGAGTGGAAAGAATTTTGATTCCGTTTGCGCCAAATATTCTGATGATGGAAATAAATCAAAGGGTGGCGTTTATGATTATTTTGCTTCTGCAAGGATGGTCCCTGCTTTTAATGATTTTGCCTTTGAAAAACCCATAGGTTCTAAAGGAGTTATTCAAACTGAATATGGATTTCATTATGTAGAGGTTTTGGGACAAAAAGGTTCAGGTCCTGCATATAAAATTGCATATCTCGCAAAACAAATTGTAGTAAGCAACGAAACAGATGCTGCCGCAAATACCGCAGCAGCTCAATTTGCCGGAACAAGCAGAAACAAAAAGCAATTTGACGATAATGCCGCCAAATTAAATAAGCAATGGGCACTTTCCGGAGAATTAAAAGAAAATGATTTTAATATTCAGGGACTGGGTGAAAGCCGTCAACTGGTGCGCTGGGTATACGAGCACGAGGCCGGTGATGTAAATGATCAACCCATCAGGATAGGCGATAAATATGTTGTGGCAATTGTAACAACGGTGCTAAAACCCGGATTGCCGCCTGCTCAGGTGTTGCGTTCTGCAATTGAGCCAATTGTTAAAAACGAAAAGAAAGCGAAACAATTAATAGAAAGCAAGTTCAAGGGAAATACATTAGAAGCACTTGCTGCCAGCACAGGAACATCTGTACAAAAAGCAGATACTTTATTATTCAGCAATCCCTTCATTCCTGGTGTTGGAAACGACGCCAAGTTTACAGGAACAGCATTTAATGCCGCAAACAAAGGAAAAGCCACAGAAGCTATCGCAGGAGTTTCGGGCGTGTTTTCAATCAGAGTTGAAAACATTGCTGCAAAAGCAAACAGCAACGATAATGCAGAGACCGTAAAACAAAATGTTTTACAAAGCCAGAGAATGGCCATATACAGAGGTTCTGACGCTTTGCGCAAATCTGCTATTGTCAAGGATTACAGAAGTAAATTCTATTAATAGAAGAAGGAGAAAAAATTAGTAAAAGCCGCACCGAATCCGGTGCGGCTTTTCTTTTACGCAATGCGAAAGAGAAATGAAAAAGCAAATTGTACTTTTAACCTATGGAAACGCCATTTGTAAATAAGGTTGCCGATAGTGGTTTGATAAGTTTTGACTTGGAAGAATTTTATCCAAAGGGAGAGATCAAGATTTTTGATTTGAAAAATTTTCTTTTTATGGGATTAATCTTAAAAGAGAAAGAGTATCGAGCAGCATTACAAACAACGGACTGGGAAATATATAAAGATAAATATGTCGCGATCTCTTGTAGTGCAGACGCCATCATTCCCATGTGGGCAAATATGCTTGCCGCTACTTATTTGCAACCCATTGCGAAAGAAGTGGTATTTGGAGACGAAAAAAAATTGATTGAAACAATCCTGATAAAAAAAATAAACGAAGTAAAAGGCGAGGAATACCTAGATAAAAGAGTTGTTGTAAAGGGCTGCGGAGAAGTTAGTATTCCCGAATCTGCCTACGTTGAAATTACTAATAAGCTCAGGCCCTTTGTTAAAAGCATCATGTATGGCGAGCCTTGTAGCACAGTCCCTATTTATAAGAAAAAATAGGCTAATTGTTTTTCATAAAATTTCTAAGGCTTATCCTTGCATTGTGCTGTATTTTGTTTTGCATCCAGGAGGTCCAACCAAATAAATATCCCGAAATTCCAAATGCCTGTCTTGCCCAACGATATAAATTAAACTGATCCGTGTGTTCTGTTATTTTTCCATCTATAATTCTTAAGTGCGCTGTTATTTTATTTACCACGGGTCTTTTTGACGCGGAAAAAAGATAATTAGCCTCCCATTCGCAGCTCGCGTACTCGTCGTCGATCAATTTGATATTTCCATACTTTAGTGAAAAATCTGCGGCCCTCGTACACAACATTTCCCACATTGCCTGTGGTTCCCCGGATTGTAATAATCCAAAAGCGGGATCAGAGAAAACAACATCAATCCGATAGCAGTCCTGCATTGTTTTGTAATCTAATTTTTGAAAAGCACCGTAAAAGCGTTGAATGACCTCTTTGTTATTCATAAAAAGAATTAAGTAAATAATTTAATGTGCCAGCAACCAATTTTCGCCAACACCTAACTCGGCCTCAACAGGAACATCGTTTGGTAACAGCATCGCCGATTTCATATTTTCTAAGATCAGGGACTTTAAAATATCCAATTCTTCTCGTAATGCATCAAACACCAATTCATCATGAACCTGTAATAACATCTTAGACCTCAGGTTTTCTTTTTTCATGGCATGATGAATTTTGATCATCGCCAGTTTGATCATGTCTGCTGCAGTTCCTTGGATTGGAGAATTAATCGCATTGCGTTCGGCAAACCCCCGAACAGTAAAATTAGATGAGTTGATGTCTTTCAGCCACCTCTTTCTTCCCATCAAAGTTTGCACAAATCCATTCTCCTTCGCAAAATTGATGGTATCATCCATATATTGATTGATGCCGGAAAACTCTTTCTTATAATTATCTATGATCTCTTTTGCTTCTGTTCTGGAAATGCCGAGATTTTCTGCTAATCCAAATGCGCCCTGACCGTAAATGATGCCAAAGTTTACACTCTTTGCCTTGTAGCGCATTTCTTTTGTAACATCTGCATCATTAACATTGTACACTTTTGATGCGGTTGCTGTATGAATATCTTTTCCCTGTTTAAAAGCCTCACACATATTTGGATCTCCGCTAATGGCAGCAACGATTCTTAATTCGATCTGCGAATAATCAGCACTCACTAAAACATGTTTCTCGTCTCTGGGAACAAATGCCTTTCTTATTTCTCTTCCCCGATCTGTTCTTACGGGGATATTTTGCAAGTTGGGGTTATTGCTGCTTAACCTTCCGGTAACAGCAACGGCCTGAGCATAAGACGTATGTACGCGCCCGGTTTTTGAATTGATCATTTGAGGAAGGGCGTCTACGTAAGTGGACTTTAGTTTTGTTAACTCCCGGAATCCTAAAATATCATCTACAATTTTATGTTGATGTGCAAGTTTTAATAAAACGTCCTCACCTGTAGCGTATTGTCCTGTTTTTGTTTTTTTTGCTTTTGGATCTATTTGTAATTTGTCAAACAACACTTCGCCCAATTGTTTAGGAGAGGCCAGATTGAAACGGACTCCTGCCTGCAGATAAACACTCTCTTCACATTTTTTTGCTTCGCGCTCCAGCTCTTTGCTATAATCATTTAAAAAATTAACATCCACCTTTATTCCTTCAAATTCCATATCCGTTAGCACTTTTACTAAGGGATTTTCAACTTCTTCAAAAACGCGCCGCACCCCTTTTTCTTTCAGCAACGGCGTGAATACATATTTTAATTGCAGTGTAATGTCTGCATCTTCTGCCGCGTATTCTTTAACCTTATCGACTTCTACATCACGCATATTGCCCTGCGATTTTCCCTTCTTTCCGATCAGTTCATCAATATGTACGGGCTCATAGCCTAAATATTGTGCACTCAATAGATCCATGCTACGCTTGCCATCCGGCTCTATCACATAATGGGCTAGCATGGTATCAAAAATACTTCCCATTAATTCTACTCCATACCATTTTAAAATGAGCATATCATACTTCAGGTTTTGCCCGATCCAGACGATTTCTGATGAATTGAATATGGAAGAAAACTGCTCAAGTATTTTTTCTGTTGATTTTCTATCTGCAGGGCAAGGAACATAATAGGCCTCCCCTTTTTTGAAAGCAAAGCTCATTCCAACCAATTCGGCCTGGTTGGCATCGATATTTGTTGTCTCTGTATCAAAACAGATCTCTTTTTGATTCAAAAGATCAGTAAGAAGTGATTTAATTTTTTCTTCTGTATCAACTAGTATATAATTATGTTTTGTATTGCCGATATTTTGTGACGCGATTAAACCCGGAGTCAAAGACTCTTCGATCACACCTGTTTTTTTCGGTTCTGTTTTTTTTGAGTCAACCACATTACCAAACAGGTCCGTCTGAACACCAACGGGTGCAGACTGAAACATATTAAAGTCTTCACCCAGGATTCTTTTTCCCAGTGTTTTAAATTCAAGCTCAGCAAAAACTTCTTTTAGGGTTTCTGTATTCCATTCCTTTAACCTGAAATTTTCTTCATGAAATTCAACAGGCGATTTGGTAATGATTGTTGCCAGTTTTTTACTCATGATAGCACTCTCTTTTCCCGCCCTTACTTTTTCTCCAAGCACGCCCTTGATATTATCCGCATTTGCCAATACGTTTTCTAAATTGTCATATTCTTTCAACAATTTTGCTGCAGTTTTTTCTCCAACACCCGGAATACCCGGAATATTATCAACCGCATCGCCCATCAATCCTAAAATATCAACAACCTGGTCTACCCTTTGAATATCCCATTTTTCACAAACCTCTTTTGGCCCCATTATTTCAACATCACCTCCCTGATAAGCGGGTTTATATATTTTGATTCCATCTCTCACCAGTTGGCCGTAATCCTTATCGGGCGTTACCATAAAAACCTCATAACCCGCGTCATGAGCTTCCCAGGCCAGGGTTCCAATCACATCATCTGCTTCGTATCCTTCCACCCCGATTACCGGGATATTGAACCCCTCAATAATCTTTTTGATGTCAGGGATCGATGCCAACAGATCTTCCGGAGCCTCTTGTCTATTGGCTTTATAATCTGCAAAATCCGTATGTCTTTCTGTTTTACCGGCAACATCAAAGCAAACTGCCAGGTGCGTTGGTTTTTCTTTGTTGATCAGCTCAAATAAAGTATTCGTAAATCCAAATTGTGCATTTGTGTTTTTCCCTTTTGACGTAATGCGGGGATTTCGTATCAATGCATAATACGCACGAAAGATCAGCGCAAAAGCATCTAGTAAAAACAATTTTTTCTGCATGAGGCTAAGATAACTAAAAGAATCATTTTAACTATTTGAAAATGGATAGGCTAACAAATGTCATGTTTAGAAAAAAAGGACCGATATAATTTTGTGTCTGTAAATCCTGCTGTGGATAAAGGACAGCCGCTTCATCCATTAAGCATCTGTATTGTAAACTGCCGGTTTGATAAAACAGGAATTGTACCCATCAAGTATTTTGGAGATATCACCACTCCCCCTCGAAAAACCAAAAGCCCCGAATCATTGCTGACCGGGGCTTTTAATTTTATTTGATACCGTATTTGTACTTATATCTTTCGTAGAGTTGCTTTTGTTTATTATCCAAACTCACTTGCCTTCCCTGAATAAACGCATATACTACATTACTGCTTTTCATGTCCAGAATATCTCCATCCGCAACAACAATATTTCCGTCTTTACCAACTTCAATACTTCCCGTCCTGTCATCAACACCCAATATTTTTGCCGCATTTAATGTGATGGCCTGCAATGCCTGTTCTTTGGTCAAGCCATATGTTGCAGCAGTTCCTGCATTGAATGAAAGGTTACGGTAACGGCTTTCGTCATGTGTATCATTCAGCGCAAACAATACCCCCGCTTTTTGTAACGAGGCCGGGGTTTTGTAAGGCTGATCAACATCATCATCTTCGGTTGCGGGTAAAGCATGCTCCTGATTTAATATCACGGCGATATTATTTGCTTTTAACAGATCGGCGATTTGAAAGCTTTCGCTTGCTCCAATGATAACAACGTCAAAACCAAAATCTTTTTCAAAATCTATTGCAACCAACATTTGTTTTACCTGATCAGCATGAACAAAGAGTTTTTGCTTCCTACTGAAGAGACCTTTTGTTGCTTCGAATTTTAAATTAGTCTCTTTATGAGTAGTTTCTTGCAAATACGCCTTTGCTTGTCTGAAAAATGATTTTATTTCTTCCACTTTCTCTAAAGCTTGTTTTGTAGGATCGGTTGCATCTGCGCCTGCGCCAAATCTTCCTGCTAATCCGGGAGGAAGCCCTCCACCACCTCTTCTGCCAAAACGCTGAATGAAGCTAGGCATGGTCAAATGAATGCCGTTATCATATTTATAAGCCGCATCTTCCCAATTCCACGCATCTAACTGAACAACAGAAGAAGTTCCGCTGATGGTGCCGCCTTCAGGAGTAATTCCTGCGAATAAAATTCCGTTAGCTCTTAATGTTCCGATGACTTTCGAATCTGTATTATAGGCAACCACAGAACGAACGCTAGGATTAAATTCACCGATCTCCTGATAATCATTACTTCCCCTTACGCCATTGGCGATCTCTTTCAAGCCAAGATCTGTCGATGACAGGATCAAACCCGGATATACTTGTTTGCCTTTTGCATCAAACACTTTTACACCGTCGGCGGGAATTGCAATGTCTTTGCCCACCTTAACGATTTTGCCGTTGCTGATCTGAACGGTTGCATTCTCAAGCACTTCGCCATTACCAACATGAACCGTTCCGTTGGTAATGAATAATAACCCATTATATTCTTTTGCCGGATAAACCGTTTCCTGTGCAACAACAAATACAGTTAACAGGAATAAGGATGATATAGTTAAAAATACTTTCTTCATTTTAGTTCGTTTTAATTGTTAATAGTTTCGTCAGTACTTACATCAACAGTGATTAATCCGTCGTGATGAGCATGATCTCCACAACTTAAGATCACCTGCCAGCTTGGCTCGGCCGGACGAGTGGGTGCGCCACTTCTTTTTTCGCCCAACATTTTTTGTACAAGACGATTTCTTTCAGAAGAAATTTTCTTACGTAATTCAAGGTCCCTGGCTCTGTCGAAATAAACAATACCATCAACAATTGTTTTTTCTGCACTGGCATAAATGCTCAATGGGTGATTGCTCCATAATACAAGATCAGCATCTTTTCCTGTTTTGATGCTACCTACGCGATCTGCAACATGCAAGGCTTTTGCCGGATTCAATGTAACCATTTTCAGCGCATCTTCTTCGCTAATACCACCATACTTGATTGTCTTGGCCGCCTCCTGATTTAATCTGCGAGCCTGTTCTGCATCATCAGAATTGATACAAACATTCAAACCCATTTTTTGCATGATGGCAGCATTGTATGCATTTGCATCAATTACTTCTTGCTTGTAATACCACCAATCAGAGAATGTAGAAGTATTAGAACCGTGCAGTTTCATTTTATCGGCAACCTTATATCCTTCCAGAATATGTGTAAATGTGTTGAATTTAAATCCATACTTATCTGCGATACGCATTGCAGAAGTTATTTCACTCTGTACATAAGAGTGACAGGTAATGAATCTTTTCTTATTCAAAATTTCTACTAATGCATCTAATTCCAAATCTCGTCTTCCTTTTGGATCAGCTTTCATAGCAGCTTCATAATCTTTAGCTCTGGCAAATGCATCATCCAAAACCTGATCAACACCCATTCTCGTATCGGGGAAACGATTGTTGTTTTGTGATGTTGTACGTTTTACATTTTCGCCCAAAGCAAATTTGATGAAAGGATCTGCACCTTTAAATTTAAGATCATCATCATTGGCTCCCCAACGTAATTTGATTAATTGTGTTTGTCCGCCAATTGTATTTGCAGAACCATGAAGAATATGTGATGAAGTAACACCACCGCTTAACTGACGATAAATATTAATGTCCTCGGGATTTAAGTTATCACCAATTCTTACTTCTGATGTTACAGACTGGGCGCCTTCATTAATGGATGCTGCGGCGATATGGGAATGCTCATCAATGATGCCTGCAGTTAAATGCTTTCCGGTGCCGTCGATCACTTTAGCAGATTCATCAGATAGGTTTTTTCCAATTTTAGCGATCTTGCCATTCTTGACCAACACATCTGTATTTTCTAAAACACCATCTTTTTCATTTGTCCAAACAGTGGCATTTTTTATTAAGAGATTTTCCGGTTTTGGTAATTCTTCCCAGCCATAGCCGTCAAATGGATAAGTTACTTTTGCCAGCTTTTGAGCCGTGGTAGGTCTTTTTCTTGTTGAATCGGCTGCAGGGGTAGTATTTGCAAATTTAGCGGTCCATGTAATTTTATTACCCGCTGTGTCTTCACCATTTCCGTTCCAGTTATCACCATTCACAAAGCCACTTAAACGAAACTGACTCTGGGTTCCGCCTCTTCCGCTAAATCCACCACCCTGTCCGCCAAAACCAGCAGTTCCGCCTGCTCCCATTTGAGGTCTTCTCGCAGGAGTTGTAGAGAAGCTAAGTTTTACTGACTTTCCATCAAAGCTGAATTTTCCGGTTAGTGTATCTTTTCCAATTACATTAGCAGCAGTGGCGCTTTTAACATCCAGCGTATAATTGATGGTCCCAACAGGAGAATTGATCGTTAAATTATAATTTCCTTTTACTTCATTCCAGCCATCTTCTTTCACGCCATATTTTTCGCCTTGTATCCAGTTGTTTAGCAGCACGGTTTTTTCATTAAAGACCGGTCCGCTGGTAATCAAGAAATTGGCCAATTTACCAACCTCTAGACTTCCAACTTTATCATAGATATTTAATAAAGAGGCAGGTGTTTTCGTTAAAGCATCCAAAGCCTTGTTTTCGCTTAATCCCATTTCAATGGCCTTGCGAAGATTGGCAAGAAATTGTTTAGGGTCTCTGAGGTCTGCTGCCGTTAAAGCGAAAGGAATATTTGCTTTCTCAAAAGCCGCGGCATTAGTGGGTGCTAATTCCCAATGTTTCATATCAGCCAAAGAAACAAGCCTCGCATCGTTTGGATCTTCCACATCCATTGCCTGCGGATAATTCAGAGAAAGAATATAAGTTGCCTTTGTTGCTGCAACTTCAGCAATTCTTTGATATTCATTACCACCACCCTTAATGATATATTGTACTCCAAATTCATCACCAACGCGATCAGCACGCAGATCAGACCATTTATCATCTGCTTCAAAGATCTGAGGAAGAGACTGATTGTCGTTAAAAGCCTGTAAGGATAAATTGATCCCCTCTTTCGCCGGTTTTGTTTTATACCATTGTGCGTCTAAATAAGTTTGTCTTAATAAAGCAATAGAACCCATAACACTGCTTGGGTAACTTTGACTAGATGCACCTTTGTTAAAAGAATAATGTGCAGAGGCTTTTTCTTTGATAAGGATCAGGTTTTCTTTGAACCCGTCTTTTGCAGTTGCAAGTGTTACAACAGCACCGGTTCCTCTGGCTATTCCGTCTTTCTCGTGTGTTAACACAGTACCAAAACCGATTTCACGAAGAGGCTTTGCTTTGCTTTCGTCGGCAGCAAACAATTTAGAAGCATCTGTCTCCGGCTTAATGGCCTGATTCCAATTATAAGCCCCCTTTGTATTGGATCCAAGTTGAGCAGGGGCATTAAAATTAAATCCTCCCAAAGTTCTTTGAGGTGTTGCAACACCATAATCACTGTAAATATCTATAAAGGAAGGATAGATATATTTTTCTTTGCAGTCCACTATAACGGCATCTTTTGGAATACTAAGATTATTGCCTACTGCAAAAATTTTACCATCACTGATTACAAGCGTAGCATTTTGTAATGTTGTTTGAACATCTTTTACAATGGTAGCGTTTATAAAAGCATAAGTTCCGGAGCGCTTGTCGGCAACACCGTTCACGGGAAATGTTTCCTGGGCTTGTATCAGCGATACAAATAGCAGCCCGGAAATCAGGAGCTTGATTTTTCTCATAGTGTTAAGTTAGTTTGGAAAGTATTAAAGCTACAGAAATGATTGAAAGGCAAAAACCTTTCATCATATTTTCGGCGAAGAAGAATATTTAAGAGGTGAAATGTCACAGCAAAAAAATCAACGACCCATGAAAACCATCAGTATTTGAACATCACTTGGATTCACGCCGCTTATTCTGCCGGCCTGACCAAGGGTTCTGGGTTTGATCCGTTTAAATTTTTGTAATGCTTCGTTAGATAATGCAGAAACCTTGTCATAGTCAAAAGAATCAGGAATGAGCAACTCTTCTAATTGACTCATGCGCGCTACTATCTCTTGTTCTTTTTCAATATAGCGTTCGTACTTGACCTGTATCTCGGCCTGTTCAATACTATCTTGAGAAAAACCTTTCATGGCAGTTGCCAGCAATGGGATATGTTTGATCAGAGAAGGGAGTGATACATTGGGGCGAAGAATAAGCTTGCTTACTTTTTGCCTTTCTGAAATAGTAGCAGAACTCAGGCTTTCTAAATATGGATTGATCTCTCCCGGCTCAACATTTAGATCAAATAAGGATGATTTAATGGTTGCCGTACTTTCTTTTTTCGAAATAACGTTGTCCTTTCTTTCTTCTGAAGCCAACCCAAGACCATAACTTAACTCGGTTAAACGCAGATCGGCATTGTCTTGGCGAAGCAATGTTCTAAATTCAGCTCGGCTGGTAAACATTCTATAGGGCTCTTCGGTTCCTTTGCTGATGAGGTCGTCAATTAAAACGCCGATATAGGCATCACTCCTTTTCAAAATTACCGGATCGAGATCCCTTGCTTTTTGGTGGGCATTGATGCCCGCCATCAAACCCTGGCAGGCCGCTTCTTCATAGCCCGTTGTTCCGTTGATCTGGCCAGCAAAAAATAAACAATGTATTAATTTAGTTTCTAATGTATGTTTTAATTGAGTCGGAGGAAAATAATCATATTCTATAGCATAGCCCGGTCTGAAAACCCTGCAGTTCTCAAATCCTACCACGCTTCTAAGTGCTTGAACCTGAACATCTTCGGGTAAAGAAGTAGAGAAACCATTCACATAGATCTCAACAGTATTCCAGCCCTCGGGCTCCACAAAAAGTTGATGTCTTTCTCTTTCGGCAAAGCGATTGATCTTGTCTTCAATACTCGGGCAATATCTCGGACCAATACCCTCGATCCTGCCCTGAAACATGGGACTTCTGTCGAATCCTGTCTTTAAGATATCATGAACTTTCTGACTGGTATAAGTTATATAACAGCTTTTTTGTTGATTGGGTTGGATTCGGTTTGTTTCTAAGAAAGAAAAGCCTACAATTTCGTCATCACCTTTTTGCTCCTCCATTTTTGAGTAATCCAAACTTCTTCCATCCACCCTTGGGGGGGTTCCGGTTTTCAGGCGATCACTTTCAAAACCAAATTCAACCAATTGCTCGGTAATGCCGGTTGCCGCTTTTTCGGCAACCCTACCTCCGCCAAACTTCTTCTCACCAATATGAATAACACCATTTAAAAAAGTACCGCTAGTTACCACCACGGATTTACTGTGAATGGAATGTCCCAGTCCGGTTACTACACCACAGGCTCGGTTATCCTTAATTATAATAGACTGAACCATGTCCTGGTAGAAATCTACATTGGGTGTGTTCTCCAGCATTTCACGCCAGGTTGCAGCAAACAACATTCTGTCATTTTGCGCACGGGGGCTCCACATAGCCGGACCCTTGCTTCTGTTCAACATCCTAAACTGGATCATGCTTTTATCTGTAACAATACCGCTATAGCCACCCATAGCATCGATCTCCCGCACGATCTGGCCTTTTGCAATTCCGCCCATGGCAGGATTACAACTCATTTGGGCAATGGTTTGCATGTTCATGGTGAGCAACAAAACCTTACTACCCAGATTGGCAGCAGCAGCAGCAGCCTCACAACCGGCATGACCCGCGCCAACAACTATAACATCATAATCAGGAAACATGAAAATTCTTTTAGAAAGCTGCAAAGATAACCTACCACATGTTGGAAGGAATTGATGAATTAACGTAAAGCGGAAAAATTTGTTTCACGTGGAACCACGCCATTTATTTATTTGCAAGGGAGGAATTAACCGGCGCCTGCTTCCTTAATACCTTCTTATTGTTTTCTTTTGGTCTGCTTCGGAGTAAGTCCCTTATTTAACGGACTTACTCCGAAGCAGGTAGCAGGAAGGTGCGAAGAAAACACAAAAAAGGCCATCCCCCAACTATCTTAAATTAATGTTGCTGAGTGCATGAAAAGTCCTGGACACTAAAAAAACTGCCATCTCTCAATACCGAAACACCAATGCCCAGATCAGAAAAGTTAGGGTTCTGGAGATTTTTCCGATGCCCAAGGGCCGGGAGGTCAATATCAAGATAGAGCAAGATGAGAGAAAGTAAAATGCTATGATTGCCAAGGCTGATGTTTTCTGCAGCACAATGAATAATGCCGGCTTTCCGCATCCTGAATACAAAATCATCGCCGTTACTGCTGTTGTGACTGGGTTTACTATTCGTTACCGCAATATCAGTTGCATGAGATTGGGCTGTTTTTATCAAAGAAGGATTCAGGCTGAAGAAGGGAAGGGGATCTGCTTTATACAGATCTTCTTTGAGTGAAGCAGAATATTTTCCCGAAAGCTCCGGAAAGGCAATAACAATGGGTGCAACAGCACTATCCCAAAAGAGCTGCGGATTCTTTCTGGCATAATTGGTCCAGTAGAACCACTGTTTTGTTTGCTCAGAAAGCTTTGCATAACTGGATTGGTGGGAATTCCATACTAATACAAAGGAATCTATGGTTGTAGGGGTGGGGACAGCTTTGTCTTTTAACCAAATAGTACTTATTTGAGAAAAGCCAAAAAGAGGGAATAGAAATAAACAGAGCAAAAAGGGTTTCACGTGAAACAATATTGCTTTCATTTGGTGTATTGTTTTTTATAGAGCCGCAGATATTGCTCCTCTTTTTTACGCATTTCCTCTATATCAGCCTTCTTCTTGTCGCGATAGCCACATAAATGAAGTGCCCCATGAAAAAGCACCCGTAATAGCTCCTCATTAAATATAGTACCAAGCGTAGCTGCATTTTCTTTCACACGATCAAGGCTTATATATACTTCTCCAATAACAGCCCCCGTCTTCTCCGAAAGATCGAACGTGATAATATCGGTATAGAAATCATGCTTTAAAAATTCGCGGTTGATCTGTAAGAGATATTCATCAGAACAAAAAATATAGTTTAATGAATCAAGTAGGACCCGCTCTTTTTTAAAGAGCTGTTCGATCTGCACCTTCAACTTTGTTTTATGAAGCAATCGGGAAGCGGGTTTATCTGCTGAATGAAAGAATATCTTTTGCATAATCTAAGCTTGCTCCAAAATTCGTAACAAAAACCCAATTGCTAAATTTACTTTTGCGGGATAAATGATTGAATGAAAAGATTAAGCGAATTGAAGATCGGACAAAGAGCAACTATTTTATCTTTTGAAAAAGATGAGATATTTATAAAATTGATGGAGATGGGTTGTGTACCCGGAGAGTTGGTAAAAGTGGAGCAGATTGCCCCTTTGGGAGATCCTATTTCAATATCAATAGCCGGATATAGTTTAAGCCTGAGGTTAAACGAAGCAAATAGTATTTTTGTTGAAGATGTAAAATATTGATAATCATTTATATAAATGAAAATTGGACTCTATTTCGGCAGCTTTAATCCCATACACACAGGACATCTCATTATTGCAAATTATATTGTAAACAATTCCGATGTTGAGCAAGTTTGGTTGGTAGTTAGTCCGCAAAACCCGTTTAAAACATCTACCGTTTTATTGAACGAATATGAACGTCTTTATCTGGTAAGGCTTGCTGTTGAAGACGAACCACAACTAAGAGTGTCTGATGTGGAATTCAAATTGCCCAAACCCTCTTATACTATTGATACGCTGGTTTATCTGGAGGAAAAATACCCGCAACACGAATTTTCGATCATTATGGGTAGCGATAGTTATGAAAACATCGATAAATGGAAGAATCCGGAGGTCCTGAAAAAAAAATATCCCATCATTGTTTATCAAAGGCCGGGACACCCCGTTAATCTTAACGTGAGTCGGGAATTTAAGCCCCTGGTTTTGCAGGCCCCGCTGTTGGATATCTCTGCAACGATGATCAGAAAGAACATAAGTCAGGGAAAATCAATCTGTTATTTGGTTCCTGAAAAAGTGAGGGAAGAGATTGAAAAGGGCGGATATTATAAGTAACACAAAATATTCTTGGTTAAAAAGCGTTTTGAAGTTTTAATCATTCTCAAAAAAGATAGTATGAAATTTAATTACCCTTTGCTTTTAATGGCATTGTTCAGCGTTCTGGCGTTTTCCTGCGTAAGTCCTAAAAAATTACAGCAGGCAGAAGAAAAATATACTCAGTTAAATGGCGCATATCTTGATGTTCAGAATAAAAATCGTGAACTGCAGGGAGATCTTAATGCCTGTAAAACACAAAGTTCCGATCAGGCAAGCCAGTTAACAAAACAAAAGGCTGATGCCGACAGCAAGATCAAAGATTTAAACAATCAGATCGATTTCCTAAAACAAAATAATAACCAGGTTTTAAATCAATTGAAAGACATGTCTGTAGTAACCGGCGCTCAGGCAGAGAGCATTAAAAAATCTTTAGATAATATCGGCGCGAAGGATATGTATATCAAAGACCTTCAGTCATCCATTTCCAGAAAAGACAGTTTGAATATGGTGTTGGTGATGAATCTGAAAGGAGCGATCGGTAATCTGGATGACAAAGACATCAATATCAAGGTTGACAAAAGCGTAGTGTATATTGATATATCCGATAAATTATTGTTTAAAAGCGGAAGCTATGATGTAACCGACAAGGCAAAGACCGTTTTAGGGAAGGTTGCAAAGGTTTTAGCAGCACAACCCGACCTGGAATTCATGGTAGAAGGGCATACGGATAGTATTCCATACAAGAGCCCCGTTTTAATTGATAATTGGGATCTGAGCGTTAAGCGCGCAACAACTATTGTTCGTGTATTACAGGACCAATATGGATTAGACCCCGCACATATCACAGCCGCGGGCCGTGCACAATATTTGCCGGTTGCTGACAACAGCACTGCGGATGGTCGTGCAGCCAATCGTAGAACGAGAATTGTAATTTTGCCCCAGCTAGACCAATTCTTTAAACTCTTGGAAAAGAAATAGAGACCATACAAAATAATTATAAAGCCATTCATGCCAATGAATGGCTTTTGCTTTTTATATACAGGAATATTTTTATAAAGCAGTTTTAAAAAGAACACCCTAAATTTAATGAACCAATTCCTGTGATGAACAGACCCGCTCTGTGATCCTTGATATTATATAAACCCAATCATTATGTTTAGTGGTTTACAAAAATATTATTGTTACACACTCCTTCTTTCATTTCTTTTTATTTCACTGGGCTTATTTGCAACAGAAAAGAATAAAGAAATCCCGTTTGCACAAAAAGGGGTCATAGACCTCAGAGAAACGGATCTTCAAAAGACAACAATTGCACTAAACGGGGAATGGTGCTTTTATTGGAATAAATTATTGACACCCACTTCCGCTATATCTCAAAACCCGAGCTATGTTCCTTTTGCACAGCTCTGGAATAATATGAAGTTGAACGGGCAAAAACTTTCTTCAACAGGCTTCGCAACCTATACCCTAACGGTATTACTACCCAAAGAAAAAGGGAAATTAGCTTTAGAGCTTCCGGATGTATATTCTTGCTATAGGATCTATATCAATGGCCTTGAATTTGCCGCCAACGGAAACCCCGATACAAGTAAAGAAACCTCCGTTGCAAAATGGATTGATAAGACGGTGGAATTAATAAATCCCGCGGACACATTACAGATCATTTTTCAGATCGCAAACTATTGGCATTCGAAAGGCGGACCTTATAAAGAGATATCTATTGGAAGTAGAGATGAGTTGATGTATCAAAGGGAAAAAGAGACGGCATTCGATCTCTTGCTCACCGGTTGTTTGTTCATGGGGGGATTATTTTTCTTTGGATTATACCTTTTTGGAAAACATGATAAAGTGATCCTGTATTTCTCCATGTTTTGTATTGTATACAGTTATCGAATTATAGGTACAGGATTGTATGAATTGCATTCCATTTTTCCTAACATTCCCTGGGCCATTACTACGCATTTAGAATATCTTACTTTATTTGCGAGCGTTGGCTTCTTTTCATTGTATACAAGGGAGCTTTATCCGAAAGATTTTCACAAGATCGTAGTGAAGATAATGCTGACACTATGCGGAACATTTGTTGCGATCACACTTATTTTTCCGCCCAGTGTTTTCACCATGCTCATTAATCCGTTTTTGGTAACGATGTTCTTTTTTATCGGATACAGCTTTTACGTATATATTAAGGCGGCAAAATATAAACGCGTGGGTGCTAATTATGCATTGCTAAGCACTGCGGTGGGATTGATCATTAGCGTCATTATCAATCTTGAATATTTTCACATTGTTGATCCTCAAAAAGGGTTATTATTTATCGGCTATGTCACATTTTTCTTTTTACAGTCACTGATACTTTCTTTCCGCTTTGCATTTACGCTGAACAAGGCTAAAACAGAAGCCGAACAAGGATTGCAGGCAAAAAGCGAATTTCTGTCAACCATGTCACACGAAATTCGGACACCACTAAATTCGGTGATCGGACTTTCTTATTTATTGTTGAGAAGTAAGCCCAGAGAAGATCAAAAGGAAAACCTGAATGTGCTATTATTTTCTGCAAAGAACTTGTTGTCCATTGTAAACGATATACTCGATTTCAATAAGATCGAAGCAGGCAAAATAAAATTTGAATATATAGATATGGACATTGCGGGTATTATTCAAAACATTATATCGGGATTAAAATCATTTGCTGATGATAAAGGGATCGAGCTTTATTCACAGATTGATCCTAGTTTGAACAGAAAAATTATTGGCGATCCGACTAGAACAGGACAGATACTGAACAACCTTATTCACAACGCGATCAAGTTTACCAAAGAAGGCTCAGTTTTGATCGATGTAAGCGTTCTGGGACAATCAGAAAATGCAGTTACACTCAAAATAAGAATAAAGGATACGGGAATCGGTATTGAAAAACAAAAGCAAAAAATAATATTCGATCAGTTTACGCAGGCAGACTCCTCCACCTCCAGAGGGTTTGGGGGAACAGGTTTGGGTCTGGCCATTTGTAAAAAATTATTGATACTACAGGATTCCGAATTGCATCTGATCAGCGAACCGGGAAAGGGATCTGAATTTTATTTTGAACAATCTTTTCCGATCAGTAAAACAAGCTTATCAGAAAGCCCCGAGTCAAATGATCTTCCGGATGAAGACAGCAAACCGCTTATAAACACAGACATATTATTAGTGGAGGACAATGAGATGAATATTCTGGTAGCAAAAACTTTTTTAGAAAGATGGGGAGCAAGCGTTGATGTGGCAAGAAACGGAGAAGAAGCGCTTGAGATATTAGACAGCAATCGCCATAAATTGATCCTGATGGATATGCATATGCCCGTGATGGATGGATATACAGCTACCAAAACAATGCGGGACCAGGGGGTAACCATTCCTATCATTGCATTAACAGCCAGTCTTCCAAAAGAAGTAGAAGTACAGGCAAAGAATATAGGAATGGATGATATTGTTGTAAAACCCTTCGTGCCCGAAGAACTGTACAGAAAGATACTGCATTACACGAGTATTTACAGAAGCTTGTAATAAAGGGCCGCAGCACTATGTTTTATCTGTGGAAACATTCTTTTTGCTGTTTCTGCCTACCGCATAATTGATTTTCAATTGTTGATAAATAGGATCCGCGGTCTTGACGCCTGATTGTGATGCAAATCTGGCATTATGGAAATAAGCTTTCGTCATATTCATCACCTCATTGCCAAGCTGAAGCTTAACATCATCCATTAATTTTTGAATTTTCTCCAATTCACAGATCAATTCTTCATATTGGTGATATAATTGCAAATAATTATTACAAGTTTGTACATTAATAAAGGGCGGAACCGTTTCAGGCCTTGTTTTCATGTATTTCAAGGCTGACTCAACAAAAGCCTGCTTTTTTGTATTGAGCTTAAACATACTCCTTCTTTCAGTAGGCTTTAATTTTACATGGTTGGGCAACATCATTCTGATGCCGGAAATGTTTTGCATGATCACGGCAATATCCGATCCTGTAAAAGTTCTGATGGGAGGCATACGAGGCTCTTTTTAGTATAAAACTTATATTAATTAGAAAATAACTAATTAATAACGCTAATAAGGCTTGAATATTTCATTTGAATTGCAAAATAAAAATGGAGATGAATCTTCTAAAGGCATATTTATATCAACAAAATAGTATCTTGACGCCCCTAAACCCTTAACGATTGTTTAAATTATTCGCCATTACATGCCTTCGTTTATTTGGATGGGACACTCAGCTCAGGTTTAAGCAAGAAATTAAAAAATGTGTTATTGTTGTAGCGCCACACACCAGCGGATGGGATGTGGTAATAGGCGTACTTTACAGGGCAGTTATCGGAATCAGTGCTGCAAAATTTTTTGGGAAAAAAGAACTATTTGAAGGACCACTCGGATTTATATTCAAATCTTTAGGAGGTACGCCAGTTGACCGTTATAGCAAACAAAACCTCGTAGAACAGGCAATAGAACTGTTTAACCAAAACGAAAAGTTCATACTGGCCCTCTCTCCAGAAGGCACAAGACAAAGAGTTGATAAGCTGAGGACGGGTTTTTACTATATAGCCAAGGGGGCAAAAGTTCCAATAGTGATGGCGGGTTTCGATTTTAAAAATAGAAAACTACTATTATCTGAACCTTTTTATACTTCTGATAACGAAGAGGAGGATTTTCGCAGGATAATCGCTTTTTTTGCACCCATACAAGGCAAAATTCCCGATCTGGGGATGGGGCATTTAATGCAGAAGGAGTAAATTTATCGCATCAATTCGGGAATTGAAAACGATAATTCGTAAATTCGCGGTTCATTGCCCGATAGTATAATGGTAGTACTTCAGATTCTGGTTCTGACTGTCTTGGTTCGAATCCAGGTCGGGTAACAACTCCAAACAAAAAATCCTGAAAATTGTTTCAGGATTTTTTTATGAATATGCTTGAATAAGAAAATAATCAATTACTTTAGCGCCGCCGTATAAAAAAATAGGCCCTTCCGTAGAAACGGACTGACCCCTAACGATTGCTTGCCATATGAAAATTCTTAGTGTTTGTCGCTTTAGCTGAACTAAGCAGCTGTGTTTTCGAATTAAGGCCCTTAACGATTTTTGCTCTAACGATTGCTTGCTATATCTTTTGCCTCAATTACAATGTAAAAGTAAAGACCAATTCTATGGTATTCAAAACAGATTCATGCTGTTTTGTTGATGGCAAAACTGAAAAAATTTTCTTAAAGTCCTTACCGGTGCTGTATTTCAGGTCAAAAACGTTATCATGTCCAACAGGTTTTCCGACATATTATTTCAATTGATTTTAACGCTGGAGAAGTCTGAAAAGCGCCATTTTAAGCTCTATATCAAAAGGAGTTCGGGAAAACAGGACCTTAAGATCATCCAATTATTCGATGTTTTGGACAAACTTTCCGAATATGATGAGAAATTATTACTGAAAAAATTGCCCGGTGTTACCAAGCCTCAACTGGCCAACTTGAAGAATCATTTGTACAAAGAATTACTTGCAAGTCTTCGTTTACTCAAAACAACCGAGAATATTGATCTGCAGTTAAGTGAGCATTTAGACAATGCAAGGTTGCTATATAATAAAGGACTGAAATTACAAAGTCTTCGAATCTTAGAAAAAGCAAAAGAGATCGCAAAAGCCAATCAGAAATTTAATTTTTTGGTGCAGGCCATTTCATTGGAAAAGAAAATTGAAACGCTTCACATCACCAGAAGTTCTACTGATAAAACAGAAGTGATGACACAGGAAGCGCTGACCATCAGCGATCATATCAATCGCGTTACGCGCTTATCAAATCTGGCATTGCTTTTATATCGTTGGTATGTTATTAACGGACATGCAAGAAACGAGATCGATGAAGAAGACATCAAAGTATATTTTAAGAAGCAGCTGCCGCAGGATGTAAAGGCAGTAAATGGTTTCTATGAAAAATTATATCTCTATCAATGTTATTGCTGGTATGCTTTTATTCGGCAGGACTTTTTAATGTATTATAGATATAGCCAGAAATGGATCGATCTTTATGATGAAGAACCACAAATGAAAGCAGTTGAAACCGGTCACTTTATAAAGGGCATGCATAATTTATTGAATGCACATTTTGACCTGCGAAACTATCAGCTCTTTGATAAAACGATCAAAAGGTTTGAAGCATTTGCAAAAACCGAAGCGGCTAAGCAGCACGATAATTTTAGAACACATACTTCTATTTATATCAACAGTGCCAAAATAAATCTGCACTTGATGCAGGGTACATTTAAAGAAGGCGTTGCACTGATCCCCCATATCGAAAGAAAGCTGCAGGAATATTCAATGTATGTTGACAGGCATCGAATTCTTGTTTTTAATTACAAGTTTGCAACCCTGCATTTCGGAAACGGCAATTTTAATGCTTCGATCGATTATTTACAAAAGATCATTAACGGGCCAATGGACCTCAGGGTTGATCTGCAATGTTATGCACGGGTATTGCACCTGATGGCACACTATGAACTTGGAAACACAGAGATTATCGAATCCCTGATAAAGTCGGTATATCGTTTCATGGCGAAAATGAAAAACCTGACCGTGGTTGAAGAAACAATGTTTCGTTTTTTAAGAAACAGCTTTGGTGTTTCGCCAAAACAATTGCAACCCGAATTAGTAAGGTTCTTAAACAGCATCAAACACTTAGAGAAAAACCGTTTTGAAACAAGATCCTTTGCCTACCTCGATATTATTTCCTGGGTTGAAAGTAAAGTGCACAAAAAACCTATGAGCGAGATCATTCAAAATAAATTCAAGAAGAGCCGAAAAAGGAATTATAGTTCATAACATCGATTATCCTGCAGGTTGTCCACATTAGAAATTCGGCTATTGCAAATACGAAATCTAATTTCTATTTTGTTCGAGACATTTTATTCATTACCCTAAAAAGAGATTGCATATGAACATTCAAAAATTCCTGGTCTCCGGAATAATCGGAGGCGTCGTTTCATTTATCGCAGGCTATTTTGTTTATGGTATGTTGTTGATGAATTATATGAACGCTCATCCCGGACTTGCGACAAACGTTAACCGTCCAATGGGTGAATTTGTTTGGTGGGCCTTGATTCTCGGAAATATTTTCAGCGGACTAACGCTTTCGTATGTTTATAATAAATGGGCAAATATCAGTACCATCGGTGCCGGAGCGATGGCTGGAGCCATACTGGGCTTACTGATCGTACTCTCTTATGACCTATCCATGTATGGAACCAGTCAGCTTTTATCGAAGTATTCTTTTTGCGCCGACGTTCTGGGTAGCGTTATTGTATCGGCAATTACCGGTGCTGCTGTAGGCTGGGCAAATAGTTGGGGAAGCAAATCATGACGGGGATTAAACAAACAGATTTGAAGAGCGATGGAAATGTCGCTCTTTTTTATTTTAATTATCACAAAAAGATTTTTGAAATTTGGGAGTATGAAATGGATCATGAAAAATATTTTTATCGCCTTTGTTTTTTTGTTGAGCGCCTGTGCAACAAAATATAAAAATCCGCATATCGCTATTCAAACGGAATATGGAGATATTGAAATTGAATTGTATCCCGAACAGGCCCCTAAATCTGTCGCTGCATTTTTATCTTATATTGATTCGGGATATTATAAACGTTGTTCTTTTTATAGAGTATTAAATGATGAGAATCAACCAAGCAATGCGCCGAAAACAGAATTGATACAGGGGGGCATCTGGAAAACAAATAACAAACTTGCATCTCTTTTAAAAGGAATCCCACACGAAACAACTCAGCAAACAAAGATCTTACATAAGAACGGTGTGATATCGTTGGCAAGATTAGCACCGGGTACTGCAACCACAGAATTCTTTATTTGTGTAGGTGATCAACCCGGATTGGATTATGGCGGTGAAAATATTGAGGACCATCAGGGTTATGCTGCGTTCGGAAAAGTAGTGAAAGGAATGGATGTGGTTAGAAGAGTATATAAACAGAATGAAGACGGGCAATATTTTTATCCGCCTGTTGGTATCCTGGATATTGTACGTGAATAATTTATTTGAATGACCACTTATTTTTTGTTTGAACCCTCTTCCAGAATCTTTAAAGTATGTTCTAAGCTTTTGTTGCTTGCCCAGGAAAGATGACCCGGAATGATATATTTTGGATCAGGAAATTTCTGCATGGTGTTTTTTATAGATCGCGGCCATGCATTAACATTAGCATCAGCAATATTGCCGATATCATTTGTTTCTGTACTTTTTATAAAACACCCCCCGTACAATATTTTTTCTTTTTCAAACCAGATAACAATATTGTCTTTTGTGTGTCCTTCGCCGGGATAGAATGTTTTGAAACTATAGCTGCCGATATTAAAACTCGTATCCTTTGTAAAAACAAAACTTGCTTTCTTGGAATTATCATCTTTGCACAATTCACGTGTTAATGAAGATGAATATGTTTTAATTCCTTTTGACGCATAATATGAAAGACCCGCAGACTTGTCGTCATGAAAATGTGTAGCGATGCAGAGTATCACTTTTTTGTGATGTTTCTTGCTGATACTGTCAAGCAGGGGTTGAAAATCTGAACTTTCCCAGGGAGTATCAAACAAAACCACACCCTTTTCGGTTATGAGATACATACTGTTAGAAGGGTATGGGCTCCCGTCTAATAATTTATAACTGATGCACACATAAAAATTCCCGGTTAAATGGGTGATACTTATTCCGCCCTTGTTTTGCAGTGCAAGAATTCCGGAAGAAAAAAACAATGCAAGCAGCAGAATAAAATATTTCTTTGAATTTTTCATACCATAAAAAATGCCGAAACAAGTTCGGCATTTAATGATATAGTGCAAAGCGAATTATTTTTTTCTCAGATACTTCGTTAAGATAACAACGGTTTGTCCTTCGATCTTTCCTTCGATCTGTTCAATATTATCTTTAACGAGTTTGATGTTCCTCACAACAGTTCCGAGTTTTGCATTTAAAGTAGAGCCTTTTACATCCAGAGATTTGGTGGTCACCACCGTGTCGCCATCGCTCAATAGTGCACCGTAAGCATCTTTATGAAGATCGACATCAGCACTGTTTTCATGATCTCCGGTTTCTTTTGCCCAGGCCATATTTTCTTCATCCAGATACAGCATATCTATTTTCTCAGAGGCCCAGGTTTCGTTTCTGAATCGGTTGAGCATTCTCCAGGAAACAACCTGTACTGCTGGAACCTCACTCCACATACTTTCATTCAAACATTGCCAGTGCTTACTGTCCAATTCTTCTTTTTTATCTAATTGTTGTTTGCATTTTTCGCAGATGAAAATACTGTCGTACACATTTTTGCCGGAATGTGGCGGAACTTCATAAATATGTAAACCCGCAGTTGAAGTACAAAGTTCGCAATGGTTATTGCTTCTTTCGGCCAATAATTTTTCTACGTTCATGGTTGTTTTTTGGGTGGGCGAATGTAGCTATTTTATTTTGATCCCCCGACATCAAGCATACCCGGCGCTTTTGCAATTGTCTAAGACTCAATAACATGCTCAAATAGTAAGGGCACAGATCAGCAGGATCTTAAAAAAGTAAACTGCAAAAAAACGCAGATTAACTATGTTTTTCAAGAAAAGATCTATGATCAGGTGTTCAACCGAGATTCGCCTCGTGTTCAGCGGCGCTTCGACGGGGATAGTTTGGTTGCAAAACCGTTAGAATGTGCAGAAACAAGCAAAAAAATGAATACAACAAGATCTTTTTCAGCCCCCTTTTGTTCATTAACAAATAAAAAATACGGGGTTCAATCAGGATTTACAAAATGATTCAAAATCACGGCCGCAACAATTAACTTCGCCGCATGCAGGATTATTTAAGTGGATTGAACGAGCCGCAGAAAGAAGCGGTATTGCACATGAATGGGCCGTTAATGATCGTAGCGGGTGCCGGCAGTGGTAAAACTAAGGTATTGACCACTCGCATTGCGCATTTGATGAACAAAGGCGTGGATGCATTTAATATTCTGGCACTGACCTTTACCAATAAGGCAGCAGCAGAAATGAAAGAGCGTATTGAAAGAATCCTCGGCAACAGCGAAGCCAGAAATTTATATATCGGAACCTTTCACAGTGTGTTTGCCAGAATACTGCGAGGCGAAGCGCATCGCATCGGCTATCCCAGCAACTTTACTATTTATGATACAGATGACAGTCGCTCTGTTTTAAAAACGGTGATTAACGAATTGAATCTGGATGATAAACATTATAAACCCAATGTGGTGCATAACAGGATATCATCTGCAAAAAACGCATTGGTCGGTCCGGCTGAATATGCGGTGGATTATTATATTCAGCAGGAAGATACAAGAGCCAATCGTCCTGCCATTGCACAAATCTATGCTGCATATGCAGCCAGATGTTTTAAGAATGGTGCGATGGATTTTGATGATCTACTCTTTAAAATGTATGAATTACTGAAGTTTCATAACGAAGCCCTGCATAAATACCAGCATAAGTTCAAATATATTTTGATCGATGAGTATCAGGATACAAATGCGGTACAGTATCAGATCACAAAACTGTTGGCGGCGGTTCATGAAAATATTTGTGTGGTAGGCGATGATGCACAAAGTATTTATAGTTTTCGCGGAGCAACCATTGAAAATATTTTGCAGTTTCAGAAAGATTATGATGATGTGAAAGTGATCAAGCTGGAACAGAATTATAGAAGTAGTCAGAGTATTCTGGGTGTAGCCAATGAAGTGATCAAAAATAACAAAGGACAGATCCCGAAAAATCTGTGGACAGAAAATGAAACGGGTGAAAAAATAAAACTGGTCCGCACGATGACGGACAATGAAGAAGGAAAATTTGTTGCAGATACGATACAGGAACAGAAACTCCGCAATCATTATTACAATAAAGATTTTGCCATACTCTATCGCACCAATGCACAGAGCCGGGCATTTGAAGAGAGTTTGCGTAGAATGGGCATTGTATATAAGATCTATGGAGGATTGAGTTTTTATCAGCGCAAAGAAATAAAAGACATCGTTGCTTATTTGCGTGTGATCGTGAATACCAGAGACGAAGAAGCACTGAAGCGTATCATTAATTATCCTGTTCGCGGGATAGGTAAAACGACTATCGAAAAATGTGTGATCGTTGCGAATGAACAAAACATCACATTGTATGAAGTGATCGCAGAAGCTGCGAAATATGGCTTTAAAGCCGGCACTTTGGAAGCGTTACAAAACTTTGTGACGATGATCAAATATTTTCAAACAATGCTTACCGATAAGAATGCGTATGATGTGGCAACACAAGTGGGTAAGCATACCAATCTGGTAAAAGAATTATTCAACGATAAGACAACCGAAGGATTAGCGCGATATGAAAATATTCAGGAGTTATTGAACTCGATCAAGGAATGGACCGAAAGCCCGGATAACGAAGATGGCGAAGTGGGCAGCAAGAGTCTGGGAAGTTATTTGCAACAGATCACTTTATTGACTGATGCTGATAATGATAAAGAAGATTCCGATTCGGTAAAGTTGATGACGATACACGCTGCAAAAGGACTGGAGTTTTCCTGTGTATTTGTAGGCGGCATTGAAGAAACACTTTTTCCGAATGCTATGAGTATTAACACCCGCGAAGAACTGGAGGAAGAAAGAAGATTATTCTATGTAGCGGTTACAAGGGCTAAACAAAGATTGTGGTTGACCTATGCCAATGCGCGTTATCGTTTTGGTCAGCTCGTGCAAAATGAGCCAAGCCGTTTTTTAGAAGAAATGCCTGAAGCGAATATTGATAAATCCTATGCCGGAGGGGGTGCCAGAAATAATGCAGGTAACGAATGGAGCAATGGCAATGCATTTCAAAAAGCACAAAGGGGTTTTGGCGATGCGGATGCGGCAGAAAGAAGATATGGCCCGCCACCCAATCGGTCGACGGCCGACGGCCGACGGCCGACAGAAAAGAAACCCGAATACTTACCCATTACGCCACCATCCAATAAAGTAGTAGCGCATATTCCCTCGAAAGATTTTGTGGCCAGTGATACATCCTTTTTAGAGGAAGGCAATAAAGTAGAACATCAGAAATTCGGATTCGGAACCGTAAAAAAATTAGAAGGGAGTGCCCATAATCCGATTGCCACGATTGAATTTGAGTTGAATGGCGAGAAAAAGATCATGCTGAACTATGCAAAGCTGCGGATAGTGGAATAAGGCAGATGAAACCATTGCACGTTAAAGGCTTTCGTTGTTATTATGCAGAACCAGTGGCCTCGTCGTTAACCAAAAATATCGTTTTGCGAAAGCCTTTGCCGCCTTGATTAAACCGATGCTCTTATTATTTGTTTATTTTTGTTTCTGAATAAAAATGTGTTGTTATGATCAAAACAGGAAATGCCATTGTAAGTATTTATACAGAGATGACACCCAATCCGGAAACCATGAAGTTTGTTGCAAACAAATTATTGTACCCCGGAAAGAGCATCGATTTTCAGGATGAAACCAATGCCGCTCCGTCCCCTTTGGCAAAAGAATTGTTCAGTTTTCCCTTTATTAAAAGTGTTTTTATTGCGAGCAATTTTGTTACGCTCACAAAAACGAATGATACAGAAGATTGGCAGGATGTGATCCCAACCATCAAACAGTTTCTGAAAGATTATCTGGAAAACGGTGGTGTTGTTGTGAATGAGGAAGAAGCCGCAAAATATAAACACGAAGCAAGCAATACTGTTTCTGCAGATGATGATGATGTGGTAAAACGAGTGAAAGAATTACTGGAGAACTACGTAAAACCGGCCGTTGAAATGGATGGCGGTGCCATTCAGTTCAGAAGCTATAATGCCGGAGTGGTGAATTTAATGTTGCAGGGAAGCTGCAGTGGTTGTCCTTCTTCGATGGTTACCTTAAAAGCTGGAATTGAAGGAATGATGAAACGCATGATACCCGAAGTGAAAGAAGTGGTTGCTGAAGCAGAATAATTAAGCAAATAATATTTTATACAATGCCTCTGAATTTTCAGGGGCATTTTTATTTCACAGTCTTTATCTTTAATAAAACGTTGCCATGACCAATAGAGAGATCGCGGATCTGCTGCAAAAAAATCATCAACAATTTATTGATCTTGTGAATGGATTGAACGAAGAAGCTTTTTGTTATGCGCCGATCAATAAATGGAGTGCAGCACAGCAATTGGATCATTTGATAAGATCTGTTCAACCCGTGAATATGGCATTCGCATTGCCTAAAATTATTTTACAATTACTATTTGGGAAAGCGAACCGTCCGTCTAAAACTTACGAAGAGTTGATTGCAAAATATCAAAATAAAATTCAGGAAGGAGCAAAAGCAAGCGGAAGGTTTATTCCGCCCCGGGTTGATTTTACACAAAAAGAAAAATTAATAAAACGATTGGAGGGATTGGTGAACTCATTGAGTCATAAAACGATCAAACAATCAGAAACAGCATTAGATCTTTATATTTTACCGCACCCCTTACTCGGAAAAATAACATTGCGTGAAATGTTGTATTTCACCGCCTATCACGTTTATCATCATCAAACTATTGTTGAAAGAGATCTGAAAAATAAATAAATCCCATGCGAAAAATAATTTTCTTTTTAGTAATATTTTATTTCAATAAAGTTGAGTCGCAGACAAAAACATATTTTACTGTAAGCAAGGACAGCACCCGGTTTCGGCTTACACCCGATGGCGCTGCACATCTTGCCTCATTGCCATTGAAATGCATTGTACAGGAATATCCAAATAAGATCAATCATTTAGCTATTGGCGATAGTGATCAATTGATCACACCCAAAAACATGCACCCTGCTTTTTACGGTTGTTTGGATTGGCATAGCAGTGTTCATGGTCACTGGATGCTGGTGAAACTGCTAAAAGATTTTCCGTCATTAGCAGATGCAAAAAAAATAAGAGAAATTATTTCAGCAAATATGTCACCTGAAAATTTGCAGAAAGAAGCGAAATATTTTGATGCGCCGCTTTCAAAAAGTTTTGAAAGAACATATGGTTGGGCGTGGATATTGAAATTGCAACAGGAATTATATTTATGGATCGATGAGGATGGAATAAAATGGAGAAACGCACTACAGCCACTGACCGACACTATTGTTAATTTATGGATGAAATTTTTACCCAAACAAACCTATCCTAATAGAACGGGTGTTCATCCAAACACGACATTTGGGATGGCGTTTGCACTGGATTATGCAAGGGTATCAGGAAATAAAAAATTTGAAGAAGCCATCATTCAGTCAGCAAGAAAGATCTTTTTGAAAGATAAAAATGCACCAGCTGTTTGGGAACCCGACGGAACAGATTTTTTATCTCCGTCACTGGAAGAAGCAGACCTCATGCGAAGAGTATTAAGTAAAACAGAATTCATTCAATGGTTCGATCAATACTTTAGTCTAACTTCTTTACAACACTTAACGGTATTGCCTGTTGTTTCGGACAGAACAGATATGACCATCGTTCACCTGGATGGATTATGTTTCAGCAGAAGCTGGTGTATGAAAGGCATTGCCTCCATGCTGCCGAAAACAGACAAGCGCAAACAGTTATTGATTCAATCATCAATTGATCATTTGAAAGCAAGCCTGCCCAATATTGCATCGGGTGCATATGGCGGAGAACACTGGCTGGCAAGCTTTGCCGTATATGCCATTACACAATAAAATCGCTTATTTTAAAACAAACGCTATGTTTTTATTTTCTGATACCACATCAGCTCAAGATATGGGATATAAAGTGGGATATTATATAGGTGCGTGGTTCCCCTTTTTATTATTGGCCATTGTTGCGACTATTATCATCATCAACAAAAGAAAAAAATAAAGGCAACTCATAAGAATTGCCTTTACATAAGAACAAAGATTCAATTACAACAATGTTGCGCTGGTAGTAATTGTTGTGTTCAAAGATTTTGAGATAGGACAATTAGTTTCTGCGTCTTTAACTGCAGCATCAAATTGTTCTTTAGTGATGCCCGGTACCTTAGCTTCTAAGATCAAATGTGATAAAGTAATAACACCATCTCCCAAAGTGATCTCACATTTTGTGGTCAATGTATCTGGAGTAAATCCTAAAGCTCCTAACACAAAAGACAGTTTCATGGTGAAACATCCGGCATGTGCTGCAGCAATTAATTCTTCAGGATTAGTTCCAACACCCTGTTCAAAACGAGACAGGTAAGAATATTGTGTTTGATCAAGCGTTGTGCTTTGTGTGGTAAGGTGGCCATTGCCTGTTTTACCGGAGCCGTTCCAAACGGCGGTTGCATTGCGTACCATAGTTTTATTATTTATTTGTAAGCAAATTTATACTTTACTGGGCTTTATCTTTGAAAGCAATCAGAAAATTACGCAAATCGTGAACGCAACTGAAATATTTGACCAATTCATTACGGGAATGCAACAAACATCCTGGCTGGAATATATCGGCGTGTTTTGCGGGATTGGCAGTGTTTGGTTTAGTAAGAAAGAAAATATTTTAGTGTATCCCGTTGGATTGATTAATACCATTTTATATATCTACATCAGTATCAAAGGAAAATTATTTGGTGAAGCTAGCGTGAACTTGTATTACACGGTTATGAGTATTTACGGATGGATCTTGTGGACGAGAAAAGATGAGGTCAAACACGAGGTTGTTTTACACATTACATACAGTACTAAAAGAGAGTGGCTGCAACAATTACTTTTCTTTGCTGTTTTTTATATTGCCATTTACTTTTCACTTACCTGGTTGAAAAATACATTTGCTCCCGGAGCCATCCCCTGGGCAGATGCTTTTGCAAGTGCAACGGCATACACGGGTATGTGGCTAATGGCGAAGAAAAAAATAGAAAGCTGGATCTGGTGGATCGCAACAAACTGTGCATCTATCCCGTTATATTTTATCAAGGGTTATGTTTTTACAAGTGTTCAGTTTGCTGTTTTATTGATACTTGCTTTTGCAGGACTATTTGAATGGATCGAAAAGAGAAAACTATTAAATAAAACATAATCATGGCATCATACTGTGAAGCAATCCATACAATGAAAGAAGAGGATCGAAATGTTCATAAGATCTATCATGATACACAATATGGTTTTCCGATAGAAACTGATGATGAATTATTTTGCAGATTGATACTGGAGATAAATCAGGCAGGGTTAAGCTGGACAACCATTTTAAAGAAACAAGAGACATTCAGAAAAGCATATCACAATTTTAAGATTAAAAAGGTTGCATCTTATCAGCAAAAAGATTTTGACAGATTGATGAATGATGCAGGCATTATACGCAATCGTTTAAAAATAAATGCAACCATAGAAAATGCAAAGACCATTTTGCAGTTACAGAAACAATTTGGCTCATTTAAAAAATGGCTGGATCATCATCATCCGAAAACAAGAGACGAGTGGACTCGATTATTTAAAACCACCTTCCGTTTTACCGGTGGGGAGATAGTAAATGAATTTCTGATGAGCACAGGATATTTGCCGGGAGCACATATAGAAACATGCCCTGTTTATAAAAAACTGGTGAAAGTAAAAACTGCATGGAAAAACAAGCCATAAAAAAAATTGTTGTTATAGGCCCTGAATCAACAGGAAAAAGTACACTGTGCGAATTATTGGCACTGCATTACGAAATGCTATGGTGCCCAGAGTTTGCAAGGGAGTATCTGATTACTATGGGTAGTAAATATGTTCATGAGGAATTGCTTGACATTGCAAAAGGACAGATCGCTTTGGAAGAAGAATTTTTGTCAATTGTGAAGAATGAATGGTCAAGAACAGTAGAAAATATATATGTAAATAAAACCTCTCAAAGAGCGATTCACCATCCCCCCTTGCTTTTTATCGATACGGATATGCATGTGATGAAAGTTTGGGATGAATATGTTTTTGGCAAATGCCATCAATTTATCCTCGATGAAATAGTGAAAAGAAAATATGATCTATACCTGCTGTGCGATGTAGACCTGCCCTGGGTTAAGGATGATCTACGCGAATATCCAGAAGAGGAACCACGAAGAGAATTATATCGTATTTACAAAGACCTGCTCATTAATCAAGAAACTGCATGGGTTGAAATAAGCGGAAACTATGAAGAACGATTGCAAAAAGGGATAGAAGCCGTCAATAAAATTTTATAAGAAGCTGTTATACAAAAAGACTGAACATTAAAACGCCGATCAATCCCATAACAGAAACAATGGTTTCCATGATGGACCATGAACGTATAGTATCTTTTACAGAAAGATTAAAATATTCCTTGAACATCCAGAAGCCGATATCATTAACGTGAGAAAACATCAAGCTTCCTGCGCCAATAGATAATACCATTAAACTAGGGTTAATCCCTGGTTGATTCATCATTGGCAAAATGATTCCTGCTGTTGTTATTCCCGCAACGGTAGAGGATCCCACACAAACCCGTATGATCGCTGCAATTAACCAGGCCAGTATCAAAGGCTGCAAATGCAAACCTTGTAATGCAATGGCAACCTCATTACTCACGCCGCTATCTGCTAATATTTGTTTAAACGCGCCAGCACCGCCAAAGATCAATAAGATCAGGGTAATATCTTTTACGGATTCTGCATAATCAACCATCAATTCTTTGATCGACCTTCCAGATTGGAAACCGATTGAGCACGTCGCTGTTATCAATGCGATTAGCATCAATACCGATGGCTCACTCACAAATTGACAAATGGAAATAACGGTTTTGTCATGAAATATGATAGGCAATAAAGAGGCTGTTGCAATCAATAAAATGGGTAACAATGCTATAGAAAAACTGCTGAATGCAGAGGGTAATTTATCTGCAGGCAGTTCCTTCGATTGAAATGTTTGCAATGAAGAAGACGAGATGTTTTTTAATGTGGATGAATACAAAGGCCCTGCGATCACAATTGCGGGAATAGCAATGCAGATACCATACAACAAAGTTGTTCCCATATTTGCATGAAACATTAATACCAATGCAGACGGCGCAGGGTGTGGGGGTAAAAAACCATGAGTGACCGATAAAGAAGCCAGCATCGGTAATCCAACATAAACAGCAGGCAATTTATATTTATATACCACAGAAAAAATAAGTGGTATCATTAATACAAAAGCAACAGGATAAAACAAAGGGATACCCACAATAAATCCGGTGAAAGCCAACGCCCATTGAATATTTTTCATTCCTGAAATATTCATCATCACCGAAGCGATCTTTTGTGCAGCTCCTGTTTCGGCTACCAATTTGCCCAGCATAGCACCCAATGAAACAATGATGGCTAATGAACCCAAGGTATCGCCCATTCCTTTTTGCAGAGAAACTGTGATCTTTTCAACTGGCATTTTTAATAATAACCCGGAAAGGATCGCAATAATTAAAAATGAAAGAAAGGGGTTGATCTTGCCCCAGGATATAAGTAACACCAAACCAATAATGCAACACAAGACGATCAATAATGGCATGCCTGATTTTTTGATGATGAAACGCTGTCAACAGGAACTAAATTATCTTAAATGTACTTTCTCTTTTTGAAAGAAAGAGAAAGCTGTTTTACAAATCTTCTGTGAACGGGCGAAATGAAGTAGTTTTAATTTCAATTTTTAGTTATGGCTGCGCAACAAATTGCAATGATAGGGCTGGGTAAAATGGGATTTAACCTTGCTCTTAATTTAAAACGTAACAGATTGGTAGTTTTTGCATTTGACACTAATCCTGAATTGCGAAAAGAGATACAAAAGGACGGTGTCGATACCGCGGATTCGCTAAAAGAAATATGCGATAAATTCTCTGCACAAAGAATTATTTGGTTGATGGTGCCTTCAGGAGAAATCGTTGATACAGTAATTAAAGAATTATTGCCGCATTTGCAAGAGAATGATATTGTCATTGATGGCGGTAATTCTTTTTATAAAGATTCTGTTCGCAGATATGAATATTTGAAACAGAAACAGATTCATTTCTTGGATTGCGGAACAAGCGGCGGTCAGGATGGTGCGCTGAATGGCGCTTGTACCATGATCGGGGGAGATAAAGATGTTTATCAATCAATTCAAAATGTATTCGATAAAATTTCTGTAGAGAACGGCTCCTTGTATGCCGGAAAATCGGGGAGTGGGCATTTTGTAAAAATGATCCATAACGGAATTGAATACGGGATGATGCAATCTATCGCCGAAGGATTTGAAGTGCTGCAAAGGTCTGATTATGATGTTGATTTTGAAAAAGTGGCAGCATTATTTAATCATGGTTCTGTCATTCGTGGTTGGCTGATGGAGTTGACGCAATCTGCGTTTTCAAAAGATGCAAAATTAGATACAATAAAAGGTGTGATGCATTCTTCAGGAGAAGGAAAATGGACGATGGAAACTGCTTTGGAGATGGGTATTCCTACGCCGGTGATCGCGTTATCTGTAATGATGCGCTATCGTTCACAAACAGAAGATACTTTTTCGGGAAAGATCGTAGCAGCATTGCGCAACGAGTTTGGCGGACACGCCGTGGAGAAAAAATAACACATGCAATATTATCTCGGGGTTGATATTGGAACCACATCTGTTAAAGCCGTTGCATTTGATGCAGCAGGAAAAGTATTGGTAAAACAAGCGGTTACAAATACAACGATTCATCCAAAAGAAAATTACAGCGAACAGGATCCGGAAGAAGTTTCAGCCGCCGTGATGTTTTGTATTGATACGGTCATTGCTCAATTAAAATGCAATCCTCAGTTCATCAGCTTCAGCGCAGCCATGCACAGTTTAATTGCAGTTGATGAGAAAGGAAAAGCATTAACCAATTGTATTTTATGGTCTGATAACCGCTCTGCAGAAATAGCGACCGTGTTGCACATGCGAGGTTCAGCAAAAAATATTTATCAGCGCTCGGGTGTTCCGGTACATGCCATGTCTCCATTCTGCAAGATCATTTGGTTAAAAGAAAAGAAGCCTGAAATTTTTAAAAGAACCAATAAATTCATCGGCATCAAAGAGTTTATTTTTTATAAACTATTTCATGAATACATTATTGATACAAGCATTGCCTCTGCAACAGGATTGATGAATATCCACGCACAGGAATGGGATGCTGAATTGCTGCTGTTAGCAGGAATAGATTTGTCAAGACTCCCTAAGATCGTCCCTGTTCATCATACAATTGTATTGAAAGAGATTAAATATATGATCGGCGCAAGTGATGGGGCCTTAGCCAATCTGGCCATGAATGCGGTGGATGAAAAAATATTAGCTATTACCATCGGAACAAGTGCTGCATTAAGAATTACAGTTAAACACCCGAGCTTTGATGAACAAATGCGTTTATTCTGTTATTATCTTAAAGAAAAATATTTTATTAAGGGAGGAGCCTCTAATAATGGAGCAATTGTTTTGGAGTGGGTGAAAGAAAAAATATTGCAAACCAACGAAACGATTGAAGAATTGGTGCAGGCGGCTTCAACCGTTTCAGCGGGCGCTGACGATTTGATCTTTCTTCCATATATCTCGGGGGAAAGGGCGCCCCTATGGAATAGCGACGCCAAAGCTGCTTTTATTGGATTAAGGGCTCATCATACAAAGGCACATATGATTCGTGCGGCAATGGAAGGCGTATTATATAATTTGTTGCTGATTGGAAAAATACTAAATGAAAAAAATGGGATCTCTGCGATACATGCCGGGGGCGGATTTGCGGAGAATCCTTTTTGGGTACAAATGTTGGCAGATATATTTAGTTTGCCGGTAAAAATTTTCGATACAGTTGAAAGTTCAGCATTAGGTGCAGTTATGTTGGGCACAGAAATTAAAACAGAAGTGATAATCGTGTTTCTGCCGAATAATATAAATCATTCTCTTTATGCAAAACAATTTGAAAGGTTCTCTCATCTGGCTATAAAGAACTGAACTTATTTAATAATTGCCTGCACATCCTTATCGTCTTCAATATTGCTCATTTCTCTTATAATTTGTGGATATCGCCAGGCTACTCTTCTACTTTCAGGAACAACAGAAAATTTTTTAGGATTAGGTAAACAGGCAATAATTTTTGCGGCTTCTTCTCTCGATAAATTCTTTGCATGCTTATGAAAATAGTGTTCTGCTGCGGCCTCAATGCCAAAAATGCCGGGCCCCATTTCGATGGTGTTGAGATAAACTTCCAAGATCCTTTTTTTATTCCACAATAATTCTGTCAAGCCGGTGAAATAAAATTCAAACCCCTTACGTACATATCTTAATACCCCGGTTCCCTGCCATAGAAATACATTCTTGGCCGTTTGTTGAGAAATAGTACTGGCAGCACCTCCCAACGAGATCCTTGTTTTCCTGTTTTTCTTTTTTGGGTTAAAGCTTTTTTTCATAGCGTCAACATCAAATCCCCAATGATCAGGAAATGTTTGGTCTTCGCTCGCAATGGCAGCGAGTTTTACATTGTATGAAATATCATTCCAACCCACATAATCTCTCTTTAATCCATAAGAAATCGAATTTGAGATTTGAGTAAGAGTGATTGGCGGCATCAGCCAACGACAAATAGCAACATATATAAAAGATGAGATGAAAGCAAAAAGAAAAAGCAGTTTTAAAAATTGCCAAATGCGTTTCTGGAACGATCTTTTTTGAATAGATTGTTTTGCCATGTTGGCAAGATATTATTTATTGTTTGTTAGATGAATGATCTGGAGCTGATATTTTTTTCCAATGGTGATCTGTAAAGGATGTGACCACTGAAGGATCTTTCCGAATAAAAATACACCAGCAGCAATTCCCACATTGGTTAAGTTTTGTGCTGCAAAGAAGGGATCGTGTTGAATGATACTGTTAGCAATATTCAAAAAGATATAAGCACCCCCTGCAACTTGGAAGAGAACGCCGTTATCAATGATGGAAACATGCTTTTCTTTATACGGCAAAGCAACAATTTCCTTGATATGAAATTTCAGCACCCCTAAATTTAATAATTGATAAGCCGGTGTTCCCCAGATGGTAATGTATCCCTGATTTTTTTGTTGCTCAATAAAAATGCTGTCGTGTATTATTTTAATGATCTGCCCCTCCAGCCATTGCCCATTATCTAATTGAAAATTAATATTGCTGCCGGGAAAAAATGTTTGGATGGTTCTGTCTTTCTTCTTCAACACCATAAAATCTGATGTTTGAGAAAATGAAACAAACGAAAAAGGGAAAAGAATAAGAAAGAAAAACATTTTCATTATACGAAAGATAGAAAGATGCAACGATGTGACCCGCAAATGCTTCGTTAAATTAATGCAGTTTATCACCGAATTCCATTGTGCCCCAGATAAGCGCTAGCCCGAAACCCATTAAGATCAATCCTGAAATTTTATTGAGTAGATGAATATTGTGTGGGGTTAATTTTTGACGGATACTGCCCGCTAAAAGCACTTTAGCAATATCAGTTGACAGCACAAAAACCAAACAGGTACTAAACATAATGAGGCGGTAAGTAAAAGATAAACCAACAACAGAAGTAGCTATCACCAACCAAAAACCAATTACCCCGGGGTTTAAGGTATTCATGAAATAACCGGATAAAAATGTTTTTATATAATCGCGTCCTGTCATTTTTATTTCTTGTTTTCCTTCTTCGTTGATGCCGACTTTTTTAAAGAACAAGACATAAATGCCGATGCCAATCAATAAAATGCTACCGCCAATGCCTATTGTTTTTTTATATTCTAAAAGGTATCTGAATAACTCAGTAAACAACTGGCTAATCAAAACCAGTGTTATATCGCTTGCGCTAACCCCCGCGACAAAAGTAAAGCCTCCTTTGTGTCCGTTATTGATGCTTTGTTTGATAATGGAAAAAATGATCGGACCTACCGAAATGGCCAACATAATGCCTAAAAGGAGTCCTTTGATAAAAGCTGCGATCATGAAAACGGAATGATACTGTAAATTAAAGTCTATTGTGCGCTGATGAATTCTCCTTTTAAAAATCGTTGCCAGTCTTCCAGCATTTTTCCTTTTAAAACACGAGGGAATTTATGCTGGCCACCAATTTTCCCTTTGGCTGTCATGAAATCCATGAATTGTTGTTCGGTCAAAACATCCAAGAGAACAGTTTTTAATGCACTTTTTCTTTCAACCGCATAATCATCATTGAGTTCTTTCAATTTATTATCAATGGTAATGCGTAATTGCTCTGCATTCACAAGATCGTTACATGCAACATACCAATGATGTGCAAAGAAATTTCCGAATGGAACCCCCGCTACTGTAAATTCAGGAATACAGATATTCATTTCTTCGCCGGCAAGCTGAACGGCCTTATTCATATTATCAACGCTCAAATGCTCGCCCACTAGACTCAGATAGTGTTTTGTTCTTCCCGTAATAACGATCTCACATTTTTCTTTATCAACAAATTTTACTGTATCACCGATCAGATAACGCCAAGTTCCGGCCGATGTGCTGATCAGTAAGGCATAATCTCTTCCTTCTTCCACCTCGTGAATCATCAACGCCTCTGGATTTGCTATCATGTCTCCATTAGCATCAAAGTTCTTTTCATCAAAAGGAACAAACTCTAAAAAGATATGTTCGCTAGTGACTAGTTTCATTCCCTGTGTATTGGGCCTGTCCTGATAAGCAATAAAACCCTCACTTGCCAAATATGTTTCAATATAGATCAAAGGCTTGCCCAATAATTTTTCAAACCCCTTTTTATAGGGCTCAAAACTTACACCACCGTGCACAAAGAATGCGAGATTGGGCCACATTTCATGAATATTGTTTAAATGATAGCGTTCAATGATCATCTCCATACACATTTGTATCCATGCAGGAACGCCCACAACAAAACCGATATCCCATTCCGGTGCTTTGGCAACAATATCTTCTAATTTTTTATTCCAATCCTTTTCTTTTGCAATTTTTCTTCCGGGTTTATAAAATGGCTGAAACCAGAAAGGTGCTTTTTTTGCAGTGATGCCGCTCAGGTCGCCGGCATAATATCCGGCGCTCTTTTTCTGTAGGTCAGTACTGCCGCCAAGTGTTAACCAGCCTTTTCCGATAGAGCCCATAGGAAGGTGTTCGTAATGGCGAAGGCTTAATAATTGTTTTATCATCACTACCTTATTACCTCGCAGCAAATCGTTGGTAACGGGGATGTACTTACTTGCTGCCTCTGATGTTCCCGATGATAAAGCATAATATTTTATTTTACCCGGCCAACAAACATCGGGGACACCGTCAAGAGTTTTATGCCACCAATCCTTATAAATGCTGCTGTAATTATAAGTAGGAACCAATTCCTGAAATCTTTTCCCCGGATGTTTGCTCACCAAGATATCATCAAAATGAAATTCCTGACCAAACTCGGTGAACCTTGCTTTACGCAATAATTTTTTTAATACACGTAATTGCTGACTGCGCGGATTATTTTCAGGTAAGTGCAATGCCTTTAAAATTCTTTCAGGAAGTTTTATATCGAATATGGCCATTGCTAAAATTAGTTTTGCTGATTTGTTGCTACGAAGCTAAAATATTTGCTTCAAATATGAGAATCCATTCATCCATAAATAAAAAAACACACACAGTTGTTAATAATTGTAAAGTAAGTGTTTTTATAAAGGAAATAGTGGTTGAAAGTAAAAGAGATCTTGTTTTATCCTGCTTTTGTTTCCCCCGATCCTTTTTTAGAATCGCTGCCTACAATGCTTTTACTTCCTTTGGCATGAAAGCGAAATCGATAATTCGGAGCAGATTGTATAAAATGAATGATTTCCGAATAACTTAAATCACCGACACAAAAAAAAAGCTTTTTGGCAGAAGGGCATTGCGTGATATTTTTTAAAGAATCAACAGCGGGAAGAATGATTTTTTGAAATCCCACTTTATTCAGAAGATTGTTTATTTCATTTTGTTCCTCAGAAGAGCCGATGATCAAACTTTGCGTAAAGCTATTTTCTGCTTTGTTGTTCAAAAAATGCATTTTCAAAAATATTCGAGAAAACAATGTTGTAAAAGTTCTTATGGCAATAGCAAGCCAAATGAATAATGAAAAAAAGAAAGAAGTAACCCTGCTATAATGTTTACTTACAAAAATGTTCATAGCGGTATAAAACATTCGAACATAATTGATATTTTGCTTTTTTGCACTTTCGCCTTTAAAATGAATAATAGTAGTTTCTCCAAGATAAAATATCTTATAACCTGCGTGTTTTATTCGATAACTGAGATCTATATCCTCTCCATACATAAAAAAATTTTCATCAAAACCATTTATTTTTCCCATTACTTCTTTTTTGATGATCATAAAAGCCCCGGCCAGCACATCAATTTCATGTGTTTTATTATTGTCTAGATTTCCAAGCGCATAATGATTGAAATATTTTGATCCTGGAAATATAGAAGCTAAACCGATGAGTTTATAAAAAGAAGAAATGGGCGATGGGAAAGATCTTTTGCTTTCTGGTAAAAATTTTCCGCTACCATCAATCATTCGAATACCAGCTGCGCCTTTATTTGCAGCGGTATTCAAAAAGGAAATACAATGTGTAAAGCAGTTTTCATTGACGATTGTATCTGGATTCAAAAACAAAATAAAATCTCCTTTGGCATGCCGTAACGCAATATTATTGGCTTTGGAAAAGCCAATGTTTTTGTTATTTACTAAAAAGATAACTGAAGGAAATAGCGGAGGTAAATATTCCAAACTTCCATCACTGGAATGGTTATCGATCACAATGATTTCTGCATCAATACTTGTAATAGCTTTTTGAACGGAACATAAACATTGCTCCAGAAAGTATTTTACATTGTAATTGACTATGATGACAGATAAAACCAATTGGTTGTGATTAAGTCCCACGAATTAAGCTGTTTTTATTTTATTCTGCAAAAACTTGTTCAATAAAGAACAAAAAGTAAAAGAGTGCGATTCTTTCACCGAAAGAATCGAAGGCAAGAGAAATTGAAAAGAGAACAAAAGCTTGTTGAAGAAATTAAAAACTAAATGCTCTAATTTTATACAAACAATTGAAATATGGAAAAGAAAAATTTGGGTTCTCAGGGGTTGATAACTTCGAGAATGGGGCTGGGCTGCATGGGAATGAGTGAGTTTTATGGATTGAAAAATGATCATGAAAGTATTAATGTTTTGCATCATGCTATTCAGCTGGGGGTAACTTTTTGGGATACCTCAGACGCTTATGGTCCGCATTTGAATGAAGAATTAGTAGGGAAGGCTTTAGAAGGAAGAAGAGAAAAAATAACGCTGGCAACAAAGTTTGGTATTTTGAGAGATCCGGCAAATCCTCAACTCCGTGGTTTAAATGGTAAACCTGAATATGTACAAGCTGCTTGTGAGGCGAGCCTGAAGCGTCTGGACGTGGATTTTATTGATCTCTATTATTTGCATCGTAAAGATCCTGCAACACCGATTGAGGAAACAGTGGGAGCTATGAGTAAATTAGTTGAGCAAGGAAAAATAAAAGCCATTGGATTAAGCGAAGTATCTGCGGCAACACTAAGAAAAGCGCATGCTGTTCATCCTATTACTGCATTACAAACCGAATATTCTATCTGGACAAGAGAGCCCGAAGATGAAATATTGCAAACCTGCAGAGATTTGGGAATTGCATTTGTGGCTTACAGTCCTTTGGGCAGGGGGTTCTTAACGGGGCAAATAAAAAAATACGAAGATTTTGCAACCGATGATTATCGTCGTTTTTCGCCGCGTTTTCAGGGAGAGAATTTTGATAAGAACCTGCAACTCGTTGCTAAGATTGAACATTTGGCACATAAAAAAAATTGTACTGTTTCTCAGCTGGCATTAGCATGGGTAATGGCGAAAGGAGATCATATTTTTCCTATTCCGGGGACAAAGCACATTAAATATTTAGAGGAAAATGTTAAAGCATTGCAAGTGCATTTATCAGCAGATGAATTAAAAGAAATTGATGCCGTTGCGCCAAAAGGGGCTGCATCGGGTACGCGATACCCCGAATCGATGATGGGTTCCATCAATCAATAATAACATTTCTTCTTTGGTAAGGCATGGCGCAGCGGCTATCTTTGCGCCATGCTAAAAGAAACATTAATCAAGGCGGTTGAAACAGGTGCCGCTGTCATGAAAGAGTATTTCGATCAATCTTTCATTATCTCCAATAAAGAAGGCATTAATAATCTGGTTACAGAGGTAGATCATAAAAGCGAAGCTGCTATTTTTAAAGTGATTAAGGAGCAATTTCCTGAACATTATATTTTAAGTGAAGAAGCAGGAGAAATTATTCAGGACAGTAATTATAAATGGATCATTGATCCGATAGACGGTACGGTTAATTATGCAAACCGCATTCCTATTTGTTGTGTAAGCATCGGTATTGAAAAAGATGGTAAAATGATTCTGGGTGCGGTGTACAATCCCTTTATCGGCGAACTTTTTGTTGCAGAAAAAGGAAAAGGGGCAATACTGAATAATAAATCAATTCGTGTAAGCGATAAAGCCGATGTAAAAACAAGTTGTTTGGTCACCGGCTTTCCCTATACTTATTTGGACGAAACAAACGGGCCTTTGCAAGTGTTTGATAAATTGATCAGAAAAGGTGTTCCTGTCAGAAGACTAGGAAGCGCTGCAATTGATCTCTGTTGGGTGGCAATGGGAAGGTTTGATGGATTTTATGAACATCAATTACAGGCATGGGATAGTGCCGCAGGATTTTTAATGGTAGAAGAAGCGGGTGGAAAAGTAACCGATCTGGCTGGTAAATATTACAACCCATATCAGCATGGTATTGTTGCAAGTAATGGTAAAATTCATGATGAATTATTAAATGTTATTAACGGAGGAAATGTTTAATGGAAAACAGAACAGAAATTTCAACCCTTGGTGAATTTGGTTTGATCGATCATCTCACTAAAAATTTTGAGATACAAAATGTATCAACTGTTGTAGGCGTTGGCGATGATGCAGCAGTGATAGATCACTTCGGAAAACAAACTATTGTTACAACAGATCTATTGCTGGAAGGAATACACTTTGACTTAATGTACACTCCCCTAAAGCATTTGGGGTATAAAGCCGTAATAGTTAACCTGAGTGATATATATGCAATGAATGCAACCCCTACTCAAATAACTATTAGCATTGGATTTAGCAATAGATTCAGTGTAGAAGCGCTGGATGAATTTTATGAAGGAGTTTATATTGCTTGCGAAAAACACGGTGTTGATCTTGTGGGTGGCGATACTTCATCATCCGATAAAGGATTTATTATTTCCGTAACAGCTATTGGAGAAGTGGCACCCGATAAATTTGTTAAACGGAGCACCGCACAAAAAGGAGATCTAATATGTGTGAGCGGTGATTTGGGTGGAGCCTTTCTGGGATTGACTTTAATGGAAAGAGAAAAAAAGATCTTTTTAGAAAATCCTAAAGTACAGCCCGATCTGGAGAATGAAGATTATATCGTTGGCAGGTTATTAAAACCTGAAGCAAGAAAAGATATCATTGAATTTTTTGAGAAGAATAATATTATGCCAACATCAATGATGGATATCAGTGATGGATTAAGTAGCGAAGTGTTGCATCTCTGTAAAGAAAGTAATCTCGGCTGCAGGATCTATGAAGAAAAGATTCCGATTCACGATCTGGCAAGAAAAGCAGCTTTCAAATTTGGATTGGACCCTACTGTTTGTGCATTGAACGGGGGAGAAGATTATGAACTGATCTTTACATTGAAACAGGAAGATTATGATAAGATCACATTGAATGAAGAGATAGCGGTGGTGGGTTACATGGATGAATTGGAAGAAGGAACAAAATTATTAACCAAGGGCGGTAACACTTTTGATATAACAGCACAGGGTTGGAATGCCTTTAATAAATAGGTTTATTTTTTACGTTCTAGTAGGTCCCACAAATTTCCATAAAGATCTTCGAAAACAGCAACAGTTCCGTATTCTTCTTCGTGTGGTTCTATGGTGAATTTTACTTTTTTGTCGAGCATGTTTTTATAGTCTCTCCAGAAATCATCGGTATATAAAAATAAAAAAACACGCCCCCCTGTTTGATTACCTATTCTTGATCGTTGTGCTTCATTAGCAGCTTTTGCCAATAACAAACAACATGCGGTTGAACCTTTTGGCGCAACCAATACCCAGCGCTTACTTTCATTTAAAATAGTATCCTCAATAAGATCGAAATTTAATTGTTTAGTGTAAAATTCAATTGCTTCGTCATAATCTTTTACAACCAAAGAAATATGCGCAATATGTTGTTTCATTTTTTGAATGTTGATAATTGAACAAATGCTACAAGACTGCGAGGCAACCTATTGATGCCAGGAAAAACAAAAGCCCAAATCAAAAACTGGCCAGTTCTATAAAACTAGCTTTATAACCCTTTTCAATTTTGCCAAGATTGTCCAAACCAAGAACCTGAGCAGGATACAGGCTGCACATACGTATTGCTTCATCGAGTTCAATATCGCAATGCTGAACTAAATTTTTGACCGATTTCATCATGGTCAGAGCAGAACCGCTGAGGATGCCGTTACTTTCATATTTATCCCCTGCTAAATGATGGGGATATAACCCTTCGCTTGTTTCGGTAACAGCATCTGTTATGACAAATAATCTTTCTTTCATTATTTTCTTGGCGATCTTAACCGCAGCAAAATCAACGTGATAACCATCCGGAACAATGCTTGCCATTACTCCCGGATGATTGAAGACAGCGCCAACCAATCCCGGTGACCGATGCTGTAAAGCGCTCATCGCATTATATAAATGTGTTACTGCGTGAATACCGTTATTAAAACTTCGTATGGCTTGTTCGTATGTTGCATTGCTATGCCCCGCAGAAATAATAATATTGCGCGATTGAATTAATTGTATCACCTCATCGCTACAAACTTCGGGTGCGATGGTTATTATTTTGATAACATCTTTACTGTAATCCAATAATTTTTCTACTTCTTCAAAGGTTGGGCAATGAATAAATGATTCAATATGTGCGCCGCGCTTAGTGGGATTGAGCCAGGGCCCTTCAACATGCAATCCCAAACAGCCCTTGCCACCTTGTTTCCAATAATCTTTTATTGCATCAATGCATTTATAAAAAACATGGTAGCTGTTCGTGGCAACCGTTGGCATAAAATGCAGTGCACCTCCAGCTTTGCAGTAATCAAATAATTTAAAAAGCGAATCAGCTTCAGGATACACAGCTAATAATTTTCCCGATGCACCATATATCTGTAGATCTATAAATGAAGGAACCAATGATTTGAAAATTTGTTGATGTGCCGATGAGCTAATTAACGAAGTTGAAACTACATCGACAATCATTTCATCTTGGACTATGATGGAATGATTGGTTAACCATTCTTTTCCTGTAAAGGTCTTATCGGCGGAATAAACTATTGTATCGCTCATAGTTCTTCATTGATTATTCTAAACTGATCGGCATCTTTCCAGAAAGGGAATTTTTGTCGTACTTGTTCCAATTTTTCTGTTTCTAAAGTGATGGTAAAAATATCTTCATCATGTGCTTTATGGTATAAAATTTCACCTAACGGATCAATAACCATACTGTCGCCGCTATGGTAAATTTCATTTCCGTCTTTACCCACCCTGTTCACCCCAATCACATAGCATTGATTTTCGATGGCTCTTGCAGTCAATAATGTTTTCCATGCATGATTGCGGCGTTCGGGCCAGTTGGCAACATATAATAAAACGTCATATTCGGCCGTTCCTTTATCATTTTGTTCTTGTCTTGCCCAAACGGGGAAGCGCAGATCATAACAAACCTGTAGGTTAATCTTCCATCCTTTTACCTGTGCGATCAACCTCTTATTTCCCGCAGTATAATGTTTATCTTCTCCTGCATAGGCAAAGCAGTGGCGTTTATCATACCAACCCAAAGAACCATTGGGCAACATCCAGATTAATCTATTAAAATGATGATCACCTTCTTTTATCATTAAGCTTCCGGTAAGAATGATTTTATGTTGCATGGAAATTCTTTTCATCCACTCAACTGTTTCACCATCGATTGTTTCGGCAAATTGTTCGGGCTTCATACTGAAACCGGTGCTGAACATCTCAGGCAAAATGACAACTTCTGATTTTTGAATGGAGTTGATTTTTGCTTCCAGCATTTCAAGGTTGGCTGCCTTATTTTCCCAATATAAGTTAGTTTGTATAAGTGTAAATGTTAGTGACATGATACTAATGTACTACGATTCTTAATGAAACACAATCTCTATTTTAATGTACTGTTTTTCTCTTCACGAACTCCTGCAATGGCTTTGCTGATTAGATCTGATTCAAAGCCTCTTTGTAAAAGGAATTGTGTTGTTTTGGCCATACGATTTAAATATTGCTCTCCCTTTAAACTTTTCCATTTTTGAGCAACTAATTTTTGTAAAACGCTCAGGTATTCTTCTTCATCAATTTCCTTCATGGCTTTTTTGATGCTAAAACTACTTACCCTTTTTTGCTTCAGTTCATGTTGAATTTTTACTCTTCCCCATTTCTTAATTCGAAATTTTCCACCGGTAAACTGAGCTGCAAAGCGCTCTTCATTCAAATATCCCTCTTCGATCAGTTGAGAGATAAGCGGTTCTACTTCTGTCTTGCGCAAACCAAAACTGTAAAGCTTTTCGGCAGTCTCATAATGACTTCTTTCCTGATAGGAGCAGAAATGCTTTGCCCTTTGTAATGCTTGTTGCGGCGTGAGTCTTTGTTTGAACAAAATGCTAGTAAGATTAGTACTCAAAACTACAGCCTATCAACTAATTACAACCTACCTCTTCTTTTCCAAATCCACATCTCATTCACATCGGTTTATTTGCAGGGGGGATGGATAAATATCTGTACGGAATATTAACATTTTACAGTAGGTTTGTTGCAGTTATAAAAAGAAGAAAAACATGAAGTTCATCGTCTCCTCCTCATCTTTATTGAAACATTTGCAACAGATCAGTGGTGTAATTAATGCCAACACCGTGTTGCCGATACTCGAAGATTTTTTATTTGAAATAGAAGATAAAAAATTGCATATCGTGGCTACGGATCTGGAAACCGTGATGCGCGTTAAGATGGACGTCGAAAGTAAGACCAATGGCAAGGTTTGTATTCCCGCAAAAATTTTGCTCGATTCATTAAAGAATATTGCCGATCAGCCACTCACTTTTAATATTGATAAAAACTTTGCGGTGGAAATCACCAGCGATAATGGTAAGTACAAAGTGATGGGTGAAAATCCGGATAATTTTCCAAAAGAACCCTCTGCCGATGATACAACAGCGTTTACCATGAGCAGTACCGGCTTGGTAACAGCGATTAACAAAACTCTGTTTGCAGTGAGTAATGATGATTTGCGACCTGCAATGACAGGAGTGTTTTTTGAATTAGCAAAAGACGGCGTTCAGTTTGTAGCCACTGATGCCCACAGACTGGTTCGTTATAAAAGAACAGATGCTAAAGCGACAAAAATTGATTCATTCATTGTTCCGAAAAAGCCATTAAATCTTTTAAAGAATGCTTTGCCTGATAATGAAGATGAATTGAGCATCAGCTATAACAGCAATCATTTATTTGTGAGCCATGGTGAAGTGCAGATGATCTGTCGCTTGATTGATGCACGTTTCCCAGACTATAAAGTAGTGATACCAACAGATAACCCATACAAATTAATTGTAAATAAAAGCGACTTTCAAAACGCATTACGCCGTGTAAGTGTATTCTCTAACAAGAGCACTAACCAAGTTGCACTAAGTATTACGGGCAGTGAATTGCAAATGGCTGCTCAGGATGTTGATTTCAGTTTTGAAGGAAATGAAAGAATGAGCTGCCAATATGATGGCGGCGACCTGCAAATTGCATTTAATGCAAAGTTCCTGATCGAAATGCTGAGCGCTGCAGATACTGCAGAAGTAAAAGTAGAATTATCTACTCCAACCAAGGCGGGCATTTTAAAACCAACAGAACAGGCTGAAGGAGAAGACTTGTTAATGCTTGTAATGCCTTTGATGCTGAATAATTAAACCTAGCTCCTGAACAAAGAATTTTAAAATATATAAATACAAAACCTCTTCGTATTCGAAGAGGTTTTGTATTTTCATCATATAACAATTGAACAATGTTTCAAAACATAATAGATCATTTTCAAACACTGGAACATCGGCCTTTGGAAAGAATGGCTTTTTTAGTGGGAGGATTGATTTTCTTTTGGATTCTGGAGGGAACTATTCCGTTAATCAAACTGAATTATAAAAAGACAAAACTGCAACATGCTGCAGTAAATTTTGTTTTTACCGTCATTCATCTGATCATTCATACGTTTCTGGCGATTTTCATTATCAAGTTAAGTGATTGGTGTAAAGATGAACGATTTGGATTGGTGTATTGGACTAATGCAGGAGTTCTTGCAACAATATTGATCGGGGTTTTATCACTCGATTTCAGCAGTTGGCTGGTGCATTTAGTGATGCACAAAAATAAATTCCTATGGCGTTTTCATTTGATTCATCACAGCGATACTAATGTTGATGTAACAACGGGTCTGCGTCACCATCCCGGGGATAGTTTATTAAGGGGAATATTTTTCCTGCTCTTGATCTTTATTTCCGGAGCGCCGATGTATAGTGTGATGATGTATCAAACATTGGTGGTAATTGCAACCGCATTCACACATGCAAATATTCGATTACCTCTGGCATTGGATAAGTTTTTGAGTTATTTTCTGATCTCACCCAATATGCATAAAGTGCATCATCATTGGAAACAACCCTATACTGACAGTAATTATGGCGCTGTGTTTTCTATCTGGGACAGATTGTTGGGAACTTTTTCTCATCTGGATGTGAAAGAATTGAAATACGGATTGGACAGATATTATCCGGAAGAACGAGATGAAGATATAAAGGAGTTGCTTATACATCCTTTTAAGAACCATGATTAATATTTCTTCATCTTTGCAAAAATATTTTTTCGAATGAAGAAAGTCGCAATGATTCCCGCTCGTTATGCAGCAACTCGGTTTCCCGGGAAACTCATGCAGTTGCTCGGAGATAAAACTGTTATCATGCACACATATGATAACACTGTTGCAACAGGATTATTTGATGATGTGTTTGTAGTAACTGACAGCGAAATTATCTTCAACGAGATCACAGAACATGCGGGTAAAGCCGTGATGAGTAAAAAAGCGCATGAAAGCGGTAGCGACAGAATTGCAGAGGCGGCAGAAGACATGAATATTGATATTATTGTAAATGTCCAAGGGGATGAGCCTTTTGTAAAAAGAGAACCGCTTGAAAAATTATTAAAAGTATTTGAAGACGAAACTGTACAGGTGGCATCATTGATGCAAGTATTGAAAGATCAAAAATTCATCGACGACCCCAATTATGTGAAAGTAGCCGTTGATAAAAACATGAACTCGCTTTTTTTCAGTCGATCTGTTATTCCTTATCCAAGAGATAAAAATGCCACAGCACATTATTACGAACATATTGGTATATATGCATTTCGTAAACAAGCCCTTATTAATTTTACGAATTGGGAAATTACACCGTTGGAGGCCGCTGAAAAAATTGAGTGTCTGCGTTATTTGGAGAACGGCATCCTACTAAAAATGGTGATAACAGAATATATGGGCGTTGAAATTGATACACCTGATGACCTGGCTAAAGCATCAAAGCTTTTATAATTAAGCACAACAAATGGTTGTGTAAAATTTGAGTGAATAGATTATTCTAAATTGAAACTTTTTTCAATACTTACTCATGAAAAAATTACTTTTTGCAACATCACTATTGCTTGCCGTAAATACTTTTTGTCAAAATTTATACAAAGAAAAATATCGCCCGCAATTTCATTTTTCGCCTGCGGTAAACTGGATGAACGATCCCAATGGGTTGGTTTATTTTAATGGCCAATACAATTTATTTTATCAAAGTAATCCATATGGCAATGTTTGGGGACATATGTCATGGTCGCATGTTGTAAGCAATGACTTACTACATTGGCAAAATTTACCTGTGGCACTAAGAGAAGAGAAAGGCGTTATGATGTTTTCCGGTTCTGCTGTGATCGATAAAATGAACACGGCAGGTTTTGGAGTAGATGCAATGGTAGCGATCTATACCGGCCACACAGACAGTTTGCAAACTCAAAACCTGGCATTCAGCAATGATGCAGGAAGAACATTTACGAAATACAACAGAAACCCTATTTTGAACCTGCACAAAAAAGATTTCCGAGATCCCAATGTTTTTTTGTTTGAAAAAGATAATTGCTGGATCATGAGTGTATCGCATCCTAATGAACATCAGATTGAATTTTATAGATCACAAAATTTAAAGGACTGGAAATCGCTGAGTAAGTTTGGACCCATTGGAGATACGAGTGCAGTGTGGGAGTGCCCGGATCTGATGCAGGTTTCAATTAAAGGAAGCAATCAAAAGAAATGGGTCTTGTTCACTTCGCAAAATTCAACAATGCAATATTTTGTAGGGGAATTTGATGGCTCAAAATTTATCAATGAAAACCCGGCTACAAAAATATTCAAACAGGATTACGGAACTGATTATTATGCAGCGATCGCTTATCATAATACACCTGATAAAGATCCTGTTACCATTGGTTGGTTGAATAACTGGAATTATGCAAATGAAATACCAACATCGCCGTGGAAAAGCGTGATGTCGTTACCCAGAAAATTAGTACTTAAAAAAATAAATGGCGAATGGATATTATTGCAACAGGTTATCCCCTCATTTCAAACGTTACGAAAAGAAGCCGTTGTTTTTGTAAATAAGACCGTAACCAAAGAGGAAACGCTTGGTTTTGCAGGACAAGTATTTGAGATGGAATTAATGTTTCAGCCCCCCTCAACCGGCGAAAGCGGGATTAAATTAGCCGTTGGGAATAATCATTTTTTAAAAATTAGTTATGATGCGCAACATCGGCAAATGATCATTGATCGGTCACAAACAAATGCAGCATTCAGTAAAGTATTTGCTACAATTAATAGATCAACAGCCCCCGTTCAATTAAAAAATAGCAAATTGAAATGGCATATTTATTTCGACAAAAGCATTGTTGAAATTTATGTAAATGACGGGGAAGCTGTTTTTACCAGTCAGATTTTCCCGGAAGAAAATGAAACTAATATTCGAATATTCAGTAGTGATGACAAAGCGATTTTTGATTATCTGAATTTTTGGAAACTAAAACCCATCTGGTAAAAATGAGAGACTTCGCTTTTGTGTATCTTTGTTATCTTAATAAATGAAAATTGAATTATTCGTGTAATAAAAATTTAGCTATGGCACAGTTTAGAAATTTTAAGATGGTAGATTATGTGGTATATGGTAGAGGAAGTTTTAATCAACTCGATGAAATTTTACAGCCACATCGTAAGAGTGAAGCACCCATGATCTTTTTGATTGATCATTTTTTTGAAGACAAACCTTTATTGAACAGAGTACCACTTCACGGAAAGGATAAGATCATATTTGCCGATTCAACATTTGAGCCCAAAACCAAACAGGTAGATGCTTTGGCACAACAATTAAAAGATGAATTTGGAACAGTGAGCGGTATAATTGGTATTGGTGGTGGCTCTGCAATGGATCTGGCAAAAGCGGTTTCACTAATGATGAATAATCCGGGCTCCTCAGCAGATTATCAGGGATGGGATCTGGTGAAAAATCCCGGCGTGTACAAAGCAGGTATTCCAACTTTAAGCGGTACGGGTGCAGAGGTTTCCAGAACAACAGTATTAACCGGGCCAACAAGAAAATTGGGAATGAATTCTGATTTCACACCTTTCGATCAGATTGTTCTAGATCCTGAATTAACTAAGAACGCTCCCGTTAATCAGCGTTTTTATACAGGGATGGATTGTTATATTCATTGCATTGAAAGTTTGCAGGGTACTTTTTTGAATGAGTTCAGCAAAAGTTATGGTGAGAAAGCTTTGCAGATTTGTCAGCACATTTTTTTAGAGAAAGATGTTTGGGATGAAGAATGCGATAATAAATTAATGATGGCTTCTTATGCAGGCGGAATGAGCATTGCATATTCTCAAGTTGGAGTCGCACATGCGGTGAGTTATGGATTGGGTTATTTACTTGGAACCAAACACGGCATCGGCAATTGCATTGTAATGAATCATTTACATGAATATTATCCCGAAGGCGTTGATGAATTTAAACGCATGGTTGAAAAAAATAAAATCGAAATACCGGTTGGTATTTGCAAAGGATTGACAGACGAACAATTTGACACTATGATCAATGTTTCACTCGGTATGAAACCATTATGGGAAAACGCCCTGGGGCCGGACTGGGAAAAAATAATTACAAGAGAAAAGTTGAAGACTTTGTACGAAAAATTATAAATTCAAAATAAAAAGACCGAGACAATTGCTTCGGTCTTTTTATGCAGTTAACTGCTGAATAACTGTTTAGCTTTTATTGTACCACTCAATTGTACATTTTTATCTATCAACAACAATCCGATAGTTTGAATAAAACTCGAAACTCATAGCTAAATACTCATAGCTATTCCATGATCTTTTCAATATGAGCTAATTTCCCTTCTGCATTGATCCCTTCCAATACAACTCTTAGCTTTTTGCTAATATCATTATTATAAAATTCTAATTGCACTTTATGACTTTTCGCATTGGTCAAAACATAAGGATTCCAGTATAGGGTTGTCCTTGCATCGGGAGCAAAGCTTTTTACGGAGTCACTATAATTAGGTGAAAAAAATTCCTGATACTTTGTATAGCCTATTAATAATTTTTTCTCATCAATAGTACTAAAAGCTTCTTTTCTTTCGTCACCCTTTTTTGTGTACACAGCAATGGCGCCCCCAAATCCACCTCCGGGAGCTCCCATGAATGGTGTATTAAACACTTTGATATAAGCGATCTCGGACATTGGAATATGTATCAGCGCATCCATGTCAACAGTCATTTCATTCAAATAAAAATAAGGAACTTCTCCCCGCAATGTAACATTATAGGTAGCAGATGAGGCAGAGACTCCCTGTACCGACGAAACATCAAGCCCCGGAACACGGCTTTGCAAATACCTGAAAATATCAATATAGGTATATGCTACAGGGTCATTTATAATATCTGCTCTGTATCTCGACTCAAAAGAAAATACCCCGGAAGTATATTTTTGATCATCGACATCTAATTTGGTCTTTGGTTTCATTCTCGAAATAACGGTCACATCATTTAATGTAGTGGTGCTTCTTATTTTTTCGAGTCTTTTTTCTTCGTCAATAAAAAACTGCTCTCGTACATATTGAGCAGAATCAAATTGCAATAAGGACTCTCTATTGAGGGATTTTATATAAGAATTGGGTGTTGAAAATAGATTGGTTCTGAAATCAATGCTTGTCTTATCGGCTAAATTTTTTTGTTTGAAACTGTAATAGACATTTATCGTATCAAAAAATACAAACCCACTTTTTGTAAAATTGCCATTTTGTTCGATTGGAACAGGAATGATTTGTCTGCTTGAATCTCTTGCCACCAAAATAAGAGTAACAAAATCTTTTTCTTCTATATTTCTGAAGGCCCTGCCTTTTGCTGTTCCGCCAATTTCAATATAGTCGCTGTCTCTGGGGTAATTGATGACGGGGAATTTTGCACCAACTATCTCATCCCATTTAAATCTTCTCCAGCCGTGTGTTAGCATTACCAAATCTAAAAAATGCTTTGTGCTATCTTCCGTACTTTCAAAATAGTAAGAGGGATTCGTGATCTTTCCTTTTATATCGCTGCATAATAAAAATTGAGATACGATAGAACTCTTTTCCTGTAATAACCCGGCGTCGGTTACAGATATGGACATGTTTGCAATAACCGAGTCAGTAACATCGATTTCTATAATATTCTTGTCTCTTTTATTTTCACCTTTTATGATAGTATTGATCTCTGGACTGAACTGATACTGATGATTATTTACAAATACAATTCTTTCTGCGACAGGCTGCCATGATGCATTGAATAAGGTTAATTGCAAAACACCGGTTGGATATTCGGCCGTATTAATTTCGGTCAATGCAAAAGTCCTGTTCTCTAAATTTATTTTTGATTTAGATAATACCTGCTGATTCATGTGAGCCAGTAAATACAGGGTTTTTAAATTCTCTGTTTTGATTTCAGATCTTTGAATGCCAACCAACAACTTTTTGTTTAATGATTGGGCCTGAATAACAGCGCCACTCTTTTTAATATCGGGCAAAGATTTATATCCAGAAACTCCAAATTGATCAGTCCAGAAAATAAAATAGTTTTCGTCTGCTTTTATTTTATCAATAACAAAGCTTCCCATACCATCATGTTCAGTAAAGAACGAATCGATGAATTCATTATTACTAGTTTTTATGGCACCACGAATTGATACAGGATCACCGTTTTGATTGTTAGCAAGAAATGCAATCTTTGAATTTACTCCGCTTACAAGATCACCGCTTTCGGGAAATAAATGGACTTCAGTTATTGGAGAAATCGAAGATGTGTTTTTTTCGAGAGGCTGATTGACAGCAATGTCTTTTTCGTACAAAAAAGACGAATCAAAATTCAACATCCATTTTGTATAAGCCCGAAGATGGAGGGAGGTAAATGTATAATTTTCAGGAAGAAGGAATTGTCCTTTTGCAGATGAGCCCGAAACGGGAAATAAATTATGTGCAATTAATTGCCCCTTTGCATCATACCAGTCAGCATAAAAATTTTTGCTGAGATTAGAAGCCTCAAATCCTGCCATCAGATAAACTTTGAACCAAATGGTTTCGCCTTTATTATAAACAGACTTGTCAAAATGGATATGAATTTTCTCCTGTTGAAACTGATCTCCGTAAATATTAATTACAGAATCGACCTCTTGTGCAAAAAGGTGGTCAGTTGTGAAAAATAAAATGATAACACAGCAAGCAGTTAAATAAAGATTTTTCATCGACAATATATTAATACAAATTCATATCAAAAATGATACCATAGGAAAGATATAAAAGGAAAAACTTTCAAATTTCAGGATTGTTTTAAAATCATATTTTTAAATCAAGTAGCAATAAAAATTTATTCGATTATCTTTTCAATCCTTGCAAATTTTCCATCTGCATTCACTCCCTCAATGATCACACGTAATTTTTTACTACTGTCGTTATTAAAAAAATTGAGCCTTAATTTATGGTTTTTGGGGTCAGTGAAAACATAAGGATTCCAATATAACGTAGTTCTCATATCGGGATCATTGAATGGTTGAGCCACTGTGTAATCGGGAGAATAAAACTCCTTGTAAGCTGTATATCCTGCCACAAAAGACTTTGGCATACTCGTTCCGCTATTTGAAGAAGGCCTTTTTTCTGATCCATTGCGTGTATACACCGCAACAGCACCTCCGGCACCGCCACCCGTTGCCCCAAAGAAAGGCGGACGCATTACTTTGATGTATGCAACATCCGTCATAGGGATATTGTTGAGCATGTCTGCATCAACCGGTGATTCATTCAAGAACAAATCTGTTCTACTATTACGCCAGGTCAAACTCGGCTGTGTAGTATTGAGATTGACAGTTAATCCAGCTACACGCCCCTGTAAATATTGAAAAACACTTATTGCACTTTGTGCGATCAGGTCATTCGCTATATCGAATTGCTGCCCGTCGCCTCCTGCAAACAGACCACTTGTATATTTTTCATCCATTATCTGTAGAGGGCTTTTCCCTTTAGCTCTTACTACTACATCTTTTAGGGTAACCGAAGCCCTTATTTTCGCCAAACGTTCCTGCTCTTCTAACATCATTTTAATTTTCCTTTGGCCGCTACTATCTGAAAAGCTATTCCATAAAACAGATTGCTGTAAGAAATTTGAACTGATGGGCGATTCTTGTAACAAGCCATTTTGAAACCGTATTTCAGAAAGATCAGTTAACTTTCTGTCGCCATTAAACATATAACGCACTTGCAATGTATCGAAGAATATCCCATTGTTATGTGTAAAAGAAGCATCCCGATCTATAGGTAACGACAATAATTTTCGAGTACTATCTTTTCCTGTCATGAAGATGTTGATCGATGGTTTTGTCGGTAATTTTTCAAAGGCATTACCAAAGACCTTTCCCTTGATCATCACATATTCAGTTTCAGGTTGATAAGCGAGCTGTGGTAATTTTCCGGCAGCAATTTCATTCCACTTAAATCTTCTCCAGCCATGCGTTAGCATAACAAGGTCTAAATGGCGTGCAACAGAATCTGACTTGCTTGAAAAATAATAAGTAGGATTATTGATCACACCTTTAATATCACCACTCAATAAAAATTGCGAAATAATATTTGTACTGCTATCGCTGACGATTGATGCATCAGTTACGGCAACGGAAAGATTGGATGAAACCGTATCGGGTACATCAATCTCGATCACATTCTTGGCTCTTTTGTTTAAAGATGTAACCGGAAACGAAACTCTTGGATTGAATTGGTACTGGTAGTTGTTTACAAAAACGGCTCTTTCTGCAAGGGGCACCCAACTCTGGTCAAATAAGGTTATAATAATCACTCCTGAGGGAAGGTCCCCGGTAGGAATTTGCGCTAATACAGATGTTTTGCTGATAAAATTTATTTTGGAACGATAAAACAATTGTTGATTCATCGTTGCAATGAGATTCAATGTTTTTAGATTTTCGGGAACCGTTGCCGCTCTTTTTACAGCAATAATTGTTTTTCCGGGTAATGGCTGTAAATCAAAATTCACTCCGGTCTCAACAGCAGCAGGTAATGAAGTTGTATGATTTTCTCCTGTTTCATCCATCCAATAGCAGGTATAGGATTCATTCTTTTTAGGCGTAATGGAAAATGTGCCCATACCATCATGTTCTGCAATAAATGAATCAACAAATGCACCAGAAGCTGATTTAACCGCACCGACTACCTGCACAGGTTTTCCAAATTGATCGTTGGCTTTAAATGCCACTCGGTTTTGTAAGCCGCTTACCAGATCCCCTCCTTCAGGAAAAAAATGAATACTTCTTAGGGAAGCAGGTTTTGCCGTATTAGTAACCTTCAATTGTGTAACAGGAATTTCTTTATTAAAAAGGAAAGCACTGTCAAAATTCAGCATCCATCTGGTATAAGCAACAGCATGCAAAGATGCGGCTGTATAAGAATCGGGAATCGTAAATTGAAAAACGGCAGTTGATTCAAATACGGGAGCCATGGTATGTTTGATCAATTTACCGTCAGCCCCAAACCAGTCAATATAAATATTCTTGCTGTAAGGAGAAAAGTCGGTGCCCGCCATCAGATACACTTTCATCCAGATCGTTTCGCCTTTATTGTATATGGATTTATCAAAGTGAATATGCATTTTTTCCTGTTGAAACCGATCTGCGTAAATACCGAGAACAGAATCTAATTTCTGGGCGGATAAAGGAAAATACAAGCAGGTAAAAATTACAGATACTACAAATGATTTTAGGATTCTCTGCATAAAAATATTTCTTGCAATTGTTGACTTAAAAACTAGATACCGGTTTAATTAACAAAAATCACACCAATCAATTAACGGAATAACTCACAGAACCATCTTTCTCATCTTTTAACTGAACGCCCAGTTTAATGAGTTCATTTCTGATGCTATCGCTTGTGACAAAATCTTTTTTTGCTTTTGCTTCCTTACGGATATTGATAAGTAAATGCAAAACACCATTCATTTGTTCATTGTCTACACCATCACCCCTTAAACCGAAAATGTCTTCGAGATATATTTTAAATTTTTGTTGTAATGACTGAATTGTTGATAAGCTTAATGTATCCGAGTCTATTTGCTTATTTTTTAGTCCATTGATAATAGGAACTAATTCAAACATATTGGCCAATACTTTTGCTGTATTAAAATCATCATCCATGAACTCATCAAATTCGCTCAAAAGCTTTAGCGCTTTTATATCTATCTCGGTTTCGGGATTCCCTTTCCCGTTTTCCGGTAACAAGGAAACTACAACTTGTAACTTTTGTAAATTTTCATACCCTTCCCATAAACGTTTCAAACCTTTTTCCGCAGCTATTAATGCCTCGTTACTGAAATCAAGGGTAGAACGGTAATGTGTTTGGAGAATAAAAAAACGAATCGTCATCGGATGAAAAGCCTGTGTTAACAAAGGATGTGTGCCGCTAAATAGTTCACTGAGCTTGATTACATTGTTATAGCTCTTACCCATTTTTCTACCATTGATGGTGATCATATTATTATGCAGCCAGTAGCGGGCAGGAGTCTTATGATTGCAAACAGTACTTTGAGCTATCTCACATTCATGATGCGGAAAGATCAGATCCATTCCGCCCCCGTGAATATCAAATTCATCGCCTAGGTATTTTGTACTCATGGCCGAACATTCGATATGCCATCCCGGGAAGCCTTCTCCCCATGGGCTTTTCCAGCGCATAATATGTTCCGGGGGCGCATTCTTCCATAATGCAAAATCATTTCTATTTCTTTTTTCCTCCTGATTATCTAAGTCACGGGTTGTATCCAGTTGCTCTTCGATATTTCTTCCACTCAGTAAACCGTAGGGCAATCCCTTCTTTGAAAAATCAACGTTATATTTTTCAACATCAAAATAGACAGAACCATTGGCAACATAGGCATAGCCATCTTTAATGATCTCTTCTATCATGTTGATCTGTTCAACAATATGCCCAGTTGCAGTTGGTTCAATACTTGGCGGCAGATTATTGAATTGAGTCATTGCCCAATGAAATAAGTTGCTGTACTTCTGTACCAGCTCCATCGGCTCCAATTTTTCGATCACAGCTTTGGTACTTATTTTATCTTCAGCTTCACGACCTTCTTCTTCAAAATGCCCCGCATCTGTAATATTCCGCACATAGCGAACTTTATAGCCAAGCGACAATAAATATCGATAGATCACATCGAAAGTAATGAATGGTCTTGCATGCCCAAGATGGCTTTCACCGCTAACCGTTGGTCCACACACATACATACCCACATGACCATCGGTTATGGATTTGAATGTTTCTTTTTTTCTAGATAATGAATTATGTACTCTTAGCGACATGATATTGATACTTGTTGATGAAAAATAGCTTTGTATGATGCCGATATATGGCAAAAGTAGAGGTTAGCTGCATTAACAACAGCAAAAGCAACAAGAATATAGATGAAAGGCTTGCATAACAGGGCGAATATAAATTATTTTTTTAAACGCAGGTCAGAAACGAGCATAATATGATCACTCAAACCCTCATCCACCATATCAAACTGCTGAATGTCAAAATTCAAATCCGGCAAAATATAATCGATCCTTAGAGTGGGCGCAATGGCAATGAAACTCCTGCCAATACCAAAGCCCTTCTTCAAAAAAGCATCTTGTCTTTCAGCTTTGATATGAAAATAAGTATAGCTATTGGGAACATCATTAAAGTCGCCGCAAATAACGGAAGGATAAGGACTGTTCTTAATGGCAGAGGAAACGGTCGTTGCCTGAATACCCCTTCGTTTAAAAGCCAGCTTCATTTTGATGAAAATATTCTTTGACGCTGCCAATGCTTCTTCATCCTGTTCTTTTATCTTTTCCATCCCTTCATAATCTTCCTTCTTGAATTTGAATGACTGAAGATGGGTGGTGTAAATGCGAAAAGTATCTGTTTCTTTTACAACATCGGCATAGATCAAACTTTCAGCAACACGATATTTGATCCTTCCGGAATCAATAAAACGGTATTTGGAAAAAATGATACAACCCGAATAATAAGCGCCATTGCTACGCTGATAATCCCTTGAAAAATAATGATAGGGATAGTTTTTACTAAACAGTGAAATATTATCGGCTTGTACACCAGAATGATTAGCGCTGTTAAACTCCTGCAGACACACTATATCCGGCTCTAATTTGATGATGGTTGCAGCAACATCTTCGCGAATATGTCTTTTCGTTACCTTGTTTTTGGTGAGGCCGTTAAAACTTTCCACATTCCAGTCAATGATCCTGATCACATTATTTTCTTTCTTGTTTTCAAATCCTTCCTTTGAATGAAATGCAAAAAAGACACAGATCTGTTGCCAGCCGATTGCCAGTATTATAATTGAGGCCAATGCCATTCTCGGCTTTGCCATAAGCCAGAAAACAATTGAACAGAATAAGATCAATATGAAATAAGGAACCAGTATTCCGAGAAAACCGATCCACCAGAATTTAGCAGGATTTAACCATGGAGACAAGCAAGCAAGCAAAAATAAAACTATGATCAATGTATACAGAACAACAATGATTGATTTAACTGTTTTCCTGATACTGGTTTTTGCCATACTGTAAATGTAACAAAAACAATTACCTCAGTTGTACGTCCACCAAATTTGGATAGTGATCTGATAAGTGGAGGTGGGCTGTATGCTGTTGTACAGCTTTTAAACGTTGATCAATTAACACAACATCAATACGTAATGTTGGAGAAATGCTATCATATGTGCCCCCGAATCCAAAACCGTTCTTTAAAAAAGCGTCTGATAGATTTTTTTTGAGATGCTGATAAACATAGCTGGAAGGCACAGAATTAAGGTCGCCGCAAAATAGCAATGGTAAATCAGTATTATTCAAAGCTGATTTGATCTGATTCATCTGGCCTACATGGATCCTGTCGAATCGCTTTAATTTTTTGAATGTACTGGTATGGAGAAGCAGGCCCGTATCTGCCTCTAAGAAATTATATTCTCGAGGGGATGCCGTTTCTGCGTGAATATCCATTGAACTGAGATGGGCATTGAATATTTTTATCTTTTGACCCCTAAAATTAATCGTAGCAAATTGAAAGGATTCGGACATGGGGTTATCTGTATACCTGATCCTTCCTGTATCTAAGAGAGGTAATCTAGAAAAGATCGTTGGGCCGTATTGTTCCGGCATATAACTTGAATTGTATGCATAATCAACAGAAAAGTAAATATAAGGGTAATGCAAAGAATCTCTTACATAATCAAGGTCTGCAAAAAACCACGGGGCAATAAAATTTGAGAAGTCCTGAAAGCATAATACATCTGCATTGCTTTGCTGAATGAATGCAAACATTTGACGGCGAACACTGTTAGGCGAATCATTTTTTTTCTGACAATCACCAAAATAATTCACATTCCAGGATAAGACCCGAAGGCTTTTTTCATCTTTATGTGCAATAAAATCTTTGCGTTCGTGAAAACCAAAAACAGAACTGATATTTTGATATCCTGCAAGAAGAACCAATAAAAATATCCAGCTCGTTTTTCTAAAAATGATCAATGATAGGAGAAACAATATGATCATACCTGCCAAAAGGTATACAAAACCCAAAGCTAAAAAAGTAAGGGGCCAAAACTTAGTAGGATCAATATAGGGCGTTAAACAGGAAAAAAGATAAACAGCAGCATAGAAAATGCCGGCTATGAAAAAAATAATTTTAAATGCGGGTCTATTTTGTGAAGCCATTCTTGCTCAAAGTTCTTCTTTACTAGCTCTTTTCAAAAATTCTTTTTCTTCATCGGTCAGCATATGGTAACCCTGATCATGAATTTTATCCAGAATTTCATCCAGTCGTTGCTGTGTGAGATTGGGTGTTTTTTGAAAAGGCTCGGTCGTTGATCTGTAAAAAAGGTTTTCTTTATTTGATTTTTGATTTTGTCTCTTTTCGGGATTGAATAGATCATCGATCCAATTAACCAGATCGTTCATCCAATCACTCCAGTCATTCCCCCGCCTTAGTTGACGAACAAAAATATAACCGATAGCACCGCCTGCTAAATGCGCTATAGCATATCCGCCGCTTGAACCGGCAAGGGTCGCATAATCGATCGCTACATATATTACTGTCAATACCCATAAGGGGATACCACCATTGATCATTGGGAACAAACGATAATCAGGTGCCAGCGATGTTGTTGCAACAGCAACCGCCATCACAGCAGCACCACCACCCAACAGATCGGGCACTGTATTAATATTTTGATGTAATGCAGGAATTAAATTCACACTTAATAAAAAGAAAACGGCACCGGCAAATCCGCCATAGAGATAAATGGGGAATATTTTTTTGTTTCCTGTTAGGTCTTGTAGGATAAAACCAAATGCCCATAACCATAACAATGTGCTGATCAGCCCCCAGATACTTAATTGCGAAAACATATAAACCAAGATCGTCCAGGGCCTTGTTACTAATTTTTCCGCAGCACCCGGTAAAGTGAACCATTCCAATATCTGTTTATGGAAAAAAGTTTCCGCAGTTAAAGTATCGGGATAAGACAAAAAGTAAACGATCCTTAAAAAGTTCAGCAACACAAAAACGAGCGCATTCACAGCAACCAATAATACCAATCCATTATTGCTTTGCCCTAAAAGCGGGCTTTTTCCTGTCTTGTATTCTTTTACACTCATGCTTCAAAGGTCCTTAAAAAGCCGCAACTATTATTGGGCTTTAATAAAACGTTTTTCGATTTTTCCTGTTCCAGAAGTACACCAACAAAAAACCAACCAGCGCACCACCCAAATGTGCAACATGTGCCACATTATCTCCGGCAGAATTATTAATGGCCATACTTAATTCAAAACCCGCATACAATAAAACAAACCATTTTGCTTTGAGCGGAATAAAGAAGTAGATATAAATTTTTGTATTCGGAAACAAATACCCAAATGCTGTTAAACAGCCAAATACGGCACCTGAAGCACCTAACGTTGCCTCATTCAGCTTCATATAGAACCTTTCTCTGTAAACCGCCTGAGAACCCGCATCTAATGCGTTAAAAGCGCTGATGATATGCTCGTTTTCAAAATATAAAACGATCATATGACAGAGTGCTGCACCTAATCCGCAAACCAAATAAAAAGTAAGAAAGCGCTTGGGCCCCCAAAGGTTTTCTAAAATGCTGCCAAACATCCACAAGGCAAACATGTTCCCGAAAATATGCCCCAGATCGCCATGCATGAACATATGCGTAATGAATTGCCATGGACGAAACAAAGGACTTTGCCATGTATGCAAGGCAAACAGGTCTTCCATATTGATGAATTGCTTGCCAACTGTATTCTGTGCCAGAAAAAACAACCCGTTTAGTATTAAAAGGTTTTTAATAATAGCCGGTAATATTTGAAAACTGCTTGGTCTAAATTCTGTCATACCCTATCCCCTGGAGGGGAATTTTTTTATCTCTCGTAAGAGTTGTTTAATAATAATTTTTATGCTCAAATAAACGCCTTAATCCCCTTCAGGGGTTGGGGGTTTTAACTTTAGTTGCATCACATTTTCGATATGGTGTGTATGCGGAAACATATCCACCGGTTGAATTTTTGTTACCCTATATTTTTCATCCAGTAAAGCAATATCCCTTGCCTGTGTGGCAGGATTACAGCTAACATATACAATTACAGGTGCAGCAATTTCCAATAATTTCCGCACTAATTTTTCATGCATGCCCGCTCTTGGCGGATCGGTGATAACAACATCCGGCCTGCCATGTTTTTCAAAGAAAGCATCATCACAAATATCGATCACATCACCAGCTACAAATACAGAGTGTAAAATACCGTTCAACGCTGCATTCTCTTTGGCATCTTCAATGGCTTCGGCAATTAATTCAACACCAACGATCTTCTTTGCTTCTTTACTGGCGAAAATACCAATACTGCCCGTTCCGCAATAGAGATCATAAACAGTTTGTGTGCCATTTAGTTCGGCATATTCTCTGGCTACCTGATATAACTTTTCAGCCTGACGAGAATTTGTTTGGAAAAATGATTTTGGACTGATCTTGAATTGAAAGTCTTCTAATCTTTCAATGATCGAACCTCTTCCGAAATATACTTTCGGATGCAGATCGTAAATACTGTCGTTGAATTTTTTATTGATGGTGTAAAGCAAAGTCGTGATCTGAGGAAATTGTTTCAGCAACTGATCAAATAAGGTTGACTTATGTTCTTCTTCATAACCCAATACTATATTGATCATCAATTCACCGGTTGTTGCTGAACGAACTACCACATTGCGTAACCAACCCTGATGCGATTTAATATCGTAGAAAGGGAGCTGATTTTCCAGTGCATAAGCCACAATTGCCTTGCGGATCAAATTAGTGGGCTCATTTTGTAGATGACAAGTATCGATCTCCACGATCTTATCAAATACTCCTTTGGCATGAAAACCGCCAAAGCCTCCTTCATTGATTATTTCAGCGCCTTCACTTTTTAATTTTCTGAACTCATCTGAAGGGATGAATTTTTTATTGCAGAAAGTAAACTCTAATTTATTTCGGTAATGACTTGTTTCATCTGCGCCAATAATGGGGAATAATGCCGGCAATACTACTTTACCTATCCTGCTTAAATTATCACTGACCTGTTTTTCTTTATAGATCAATTGTTTTTCATAGGGCAGACTTTGCCATTGACAACCGCCGCATATACCAAAATGCGAACAGAAGGGTGTTACCCTGTCCTGCGAATATTTTTTAAATCGCAGCGGATACCCTTCCGCCCAATCTTTTTTGCTTTTTTGCAATTGCACGTCCACTATATCGCCGGGCACGACAGCTTCAATAAAAATGACTTTACCGTCAACCCTTGACAAACATTTACCTTCTGCTGCATAATCCTGCACCAGCACATCTTCTAATACTATAGCCCTTTTTTGTTTTCTCACTGCGGCAAAAATAGGGCGTTGAGTGATTGGAAAAATTTAATTGTTGTTAAACAAAACAATCTTGCTAAAAGAATATCAGGCCTGCTTTTTAGTAGGTATCACCAAAAGTGGAATGGAAGTATGATGTAAGACTTTTTCGGTTACATTCCCCATGATGATATTTTCCAGCCATCTTCTGCTGTGTGAGCCCATAACAATGGCATCCACCTGCAATTCTTTAGCGGTCTCTAAGATACAATCTGCAAAACCACCTTCTCTGACAAGGGTATGTATGCCGCTATCATTGAGATGCTGTTTTGTTTGATTCAGAAATTGCTGAGACGCTTTTTTAAGGTCTTCGATTACATTCAACTGCAAAGGGCCTATATCAACATATCCGGTAAACCCCATGATGGGATTGTATTGCGATAAAGAATAATACTCAGGGTCTGCTATTACATGCAGTAATGTTATTTCGGCTTCCATGGATTTAGCGAGTGCATATCCTTTTTCGGCAACCTCTTGTGCGGTAGGATCGTAGTCAAGTGCGATCAATACTTTTTTGGGCTTATTTGTTTTCATATTCTTCTTTTTTAAGGGTGAAGAATGAAAAATGATTGGATCGATTTATTGCTCCCCTATTTAAACTTAAAGAGCTGAGATACTTTTGGGGAAGGTTTTATCTGAAGGAAATGATGATCACCCGATGATTGCTTTTTTAATTCCGAAAGTCTTTCTGTGTCTTCTTCAACTGATGCCCTCAACAAGTCATCCAGTGTGATGACGCCCTTGAACAAAAACTCTTCCACAACAGGCAAATAATGTGTTTTGAATGTATGCATCAATCCCATGCAGCGATGAATCGTATCCTCACTATCTACAACAGGCAGTTGTCCACTCATGATCTCTTTAACTGTGGTGTCATGCGAATTTTTCCCTTCCAGAATGATCTTGTGCGAATAATCTTTCTCGCTCATCACGCCAATATAATTACCGCTTTCCAACACAATAACAAAATCTCTGTTCTCGGCTTTCATTAAAGCGAGTGCATCGATAACCAGTGCATCACCGCTAATGCTAAGATGCTGCACAGCGTTGTTTTTGAGAATATCATTAACCGTTTTCATACAATCAATTTTAAAGGTTAAGTGACAAATCCTGACTGATCAAAGAGCCCTAAATTCATCACCCTAAAGTTACTTAACTATTGATGGAATAAGAATGATTATTGTAAGTATTAACAAATAAAATGCTTTGCTGTAAAAGATTTGCGCTATTTAAATGTTGATCATCATTTTAAGGATGATTATAAGGTTTAGGCAATTAATTGATGTCATCACGTCTGAATTAGGCCTTCCTCAAAAGCTTAAAATAATAAAGGTTTTAGCAAGTGCTAAAACCTTTATTATAATGGTGGGCCCACCAGGGCATGATCCTGGGACCCCCTGATTATGAGTCTATAAATCAATATTCTATCCATTAATATATATTGATACTCAATGTCATTTTAATCTCTAACAGATTAGTTTATGTCACTATTTTCCTCGTTTTTCAATGTTTTGACGAAAAGCTGGCAAGAAAGATGGCAAGACGAATGATAACAAATGACAGTGTATAAATCTATATGTATTATATCGGAAAAGAATTAGTTTTCTAGCGTCTTGGTTAAGATTTTACTTCTATCCAATCTACTCCTGAATCATAAATAATACCTCTACCACCACATCCAAAACAAATTCCTTGAGCCCAATAATGGTAATGAGGCAAGTGTCCTGTTCCTCCACATTTCAGACATTTTGGATAAGATTTTCTTAACGACTTTGATTCATCAAAATATGTGTATATGATTTCGTTTTGATGAACTTCTTGATGACAATCTTGACAAAGTGTAACTAAATCACTAAACTTATACTCCCAGGGTAATTTATTTTCGAAATATACTTTATGATGTACTTGAAGAACAACTCTACCAACCATTGTATTCCCTGTTGGTTCAGCTAATTCTAAAAATGTACTTGAATACTCATCAGGATTCTTGATTAATAAATCAATGGCATATTCAGTACTATACTTACTTCGATTATCTCGTACAATTTTATTTCGTTCTCTAACTTTTTCGATTTCTTCTTTTAAAGAATTAGAAGGATTGGATTTAAATATAGGCCCGTCTTCACGACCACATGTTACACATTTATATTGGTCATTTTTTATAACCTTAAATCTAAAAACCTCCCACTCATAGGTTTCTAAAAGTTTTTGATATTGTTGATTTCTATTCGACATTAAATCAATCTGACTTTTAACATCAGCATAACGAGGAGGATTTAAATTCATAACTGAAACTACTGAATTTAAATTTGTAATCTATATAGACATTACATAATCGAATCATTCACCTCATCCAATGTGTCTTGGTCAAACATATCAAGGTAATGTCTTGAGGTAACTTTTGGATCGGAATGACCCATTTGTTCGGAAATTTTCAAAGTGTTGATGTTGGCACGTTTTAGTGTGTTTGCGTATGAATCACGTGCTAATGAAATATCAAGTGAAACGGATAGGTTCAGTTTCTTACTTATTTTTTTAAGGTTTGAATTAACCTTACCTCTGAATTTTTTAGTTTTATTCTTTAGATAAACTTCATCATAACCATCATTAAGTAATCCCAGTACAAAGGGACTTTCTTTATCGCCAATCTTATTTAATACAGATTGAATTTTATCTGTAATTCCAACTTTAATTGGTCTTATATTATTTCTTCTCGTTTTTCTTGTTTTGTGTCGAATAAAAACAAAGTGGTTGCCGATAATCATATCCCACCGCAACTTCATCAAGTCAATGAAATTTATTCCATTCATACGATAAAGGAGTAACCAAATATCTCTGGCATATTCTTCCATAACATCATCAAAATCTTTGAAATCAACAATGGATTGAATTTCCTCGTTTGTTATAACAAGTTTCGGAGGTGTATAATCCGGAATTTGATATTTTCTGAATGGATACTTGTATGAATTTGGAATTATCTCCTCCTTAATAAAGTAATTGATAATACACCGTAAAGACCTCATGATACTCCCAACTGTTGCCAGAGAATTTCCATCCTTCAGATACCATGTTTCAAAACTTGAAAGGAATTCCGGGGTTACTTCTAATACATTCAAATCCGGTTTGAATTTTAGAAGGCTGCGTGAATCATATCCATAAGCGTCTTTTGTTCCCAATGATAGTCTTCCTGAATTATATCCGATATCCAAATATTTTTTATACAATGTTTTAATTGATAAATCATTTTCATCATCAATGGTCACATCAAACTTTTTATCATAAAAAGCTTTTCGAAATGAAGCAGGTTCAAATGTTTTTAACTTAGTAAATATATTCTTCGCACGTTCTACATACTCTTCACAATCATCTATAAACTTCTTGGTTTTTTCATCAAACGATTTCTTGACAAAAACTTGCTCAAATTGTTTGACTGTTAAGAATTTGTTCAAACTCAAATAAACATTCTTCCGTTGATGACTTACCCTTACCGATAAAGGATACGTAGCACCAACAGGAAGACGTTTATCAATCACCAACTTAAAAGTTGCCATACAATTAGTTTAAAAACGATTTGATTTCAAGGAACGTAGGTTCTGTTTTGGTAACAGCTTGACCATGTACCCAGTTATTAATTTCATCCATGTCAAAGACCGTCCTTGAACCAATCTTGTGATAGGGTATCTGATTTTTTGCTACCATTTTATAAACGGTAGATTTCGATAAGGTGACGTACTCACATACACCTTCGATGTCTAAAAATTGACGTTTCATTTGTTTATTGTTTTAAAATTATAAAAAATATTAGCTTACAAAAGCTAGCTTCCAAGTTTAAAAGTTTAGTTGAAAAAATGGATTATGCCCTTCTGTTAAAAGAAATACACAAAAATTACTTTTTTTGATCCTTATCACATTTGCCACATGATGTTACTTTCTCTGTAATTAAATCAAATCCTGTTGTTTCGAATTCATTACCACATTCACACCTACATACAAAAACCAATTTTTTTAAATTTTCCATTTCCAATTTTGTGTACTTCTTCCCTTTGGAATCAACAAATACAATTGCTTCATCTTCTTGAGTGAATTCGATTTTGGGGATCCAAGGATTATATCCAAGAAAATTAAATTCAAAAGGATTGAAAGGAACAATGATTGTTTCTTCATAATCCTCATCATCATAGTCATAGGAGACATAAGTGAGTATGCCGTCTACGATGGATGTTTTCATTTCTATACTCCCAACTGAATAGGTATCACCACAACAAGGACAAACATTTTCAAAGAATAAGTTTGCTTCGTTAAATTCTAATTCAACTTTTCCCTTTTTACCCTTTTTGAATAACACCTTGCCTGATTTTCTATCACTGAAATCTTCCGTAATTGAATAATAAAAAATGCTACAATAATGTAATTCCTTAATTGGTGTGTCACATTCATTTGAGAAAAACCAATTTTCAAACATTGTTTGTGGCTCTTGGTTTGCTTGCTTTTTATATACAAGATTCTTTGTTTTTGAGTTGTATATACTTAATACATGTTCCATACTTTTTAATTTTTAAATGATAAAATATTTGATACTAATGGACAATACATTATCACCCCATCCCAAAGGATGACTTTGTATAGTCCAATAAATTTATTTGGGATGTTGTAAAGAAGTTACAATATGTAATTACCTACTAGTATTGTTATTGAGTGATTTTGTATTGTTGTAATTCATCAATAATCTGATTACATAACCCAATCACAAGTTTTGAAATATCCGATTTTTTTGTTTTACCTTTTTCCTCGGTTTCAATCCCATGATCACAACCATATAGGCCTCCTGAATATTCGATACTTATTCCAATGCCTCCGATTCCTTCATTGTCTACATAAAAATCAAACTTAACTGGTGGATTTTCAACACCTGAATTTTTCTTGATTTTCAAGTTTAATTCATTCACTAATGCTTTTGTTTTTTTGTTTAATGAATGTTCTGCATAAACTTTTTTTAAATTTTTCATCTTAATTGTTGTTCAGATTAAGTCCTGTCCCCGAGTTTGTTTTAAAATAGTGGTTAACCTTTACACCACTAGGTTCCTAAACAAAAAGAAAACTGAAAAATGTTTGGTTATTTACCAATAAAAGGATTTGATTTGTACCCATCTACTGGGTAACCAAATGAGACACTTCTAAAGTCCTTAGTGTTTGGACCTTTAGCATGAAATGAACCATGGAACCCTATTTCCTGTTCCTCGTATCTTAGACTAAATGAAAGTCTGCCATACAGTTTAGCTACTACTTGTACCCAACCGATTGGGGGTGCCCATTTGGAACAAAAACGAATGATAACCTCTGTTTCACTTTTCTTTTCATAACTACAATTAGAAGTAAAAGATGTGCCCCATATCTGATTTCTCCAATCGTCTTGTTCTTCCTCATCCACGATGCTTGAGGGAGGGGGATAAAGATTTTCAAGTAATAATTGATCACCTGATTTTTTGTCTTTTGTTTTTGAAATAAAATGTTTTAACTGTTTTGAATCACCTATAACTTTTAAGGTGTTAATACAAATGTTTGACATGATTTTTTATTTTTATTATGATTGAAATATTTTATAAATTGATTTGCTTAAACTTGCTGGTTAACTTTTACACAACTATGTTTCTAATAATATCAGAAATTATTTAAGGAACTTAACCACTTTCGATATACTCTTTCCAAGCTTTACCTTTTACTATTCTGAAAATAGTTGAAGCTGATACATTATATTCTTTCCCCAACTTTTCTTTACCGTACACATATGGGTTGTATTTTTTTCTTATCTCGTTAACTTGTTCAATAGTTAGTTTACATTTTCTATTTACTGATTTGTTGTATTGAACTAATTGGGAAGGTTGTATCCCTTTATTTTTCCCTTTATGCAATTGAGACAAAATTTCATAGGACCAAAGTTGTTTATCGGTTTTGGTTGCAAACGGAGCTTCCTGAATTTTCAAGAGTTCCTCCATAATTAATTTCTTGTTCATGATTAATGTGTTTTTAAATAATCAATTTCCCAAACTCTTTTAAACGTATCCGGAAACTGTCGCATCGTTAATGCCATCTTTTCGATTAATCGAATTGATCTTTCCTTCAGATAGTTCCAGTTATTCCAGAGAAAGTCAAGGATGATTTCTTTTTCTGTATTTGATATTTCCTCGTCTATTAAACACTCTTCACTTAGAATCACATCAGCGATCCATCCCCAATGTTCTTGTGGTGTTAGATCAAAATCACCCACCTTACATCGGCTTCTAATAGCATTACGGTGAGCCAACAAAACAGCTTTACCCTTACTTTTCTTTCGTGCTTCTTCAACTTCATCATCAATCGGTAATTGAAAATTTGAGGTGAAGATGAACCTCATATTATGAGTAGGTACAACGAACCCCATCTTACCTTCTTCTCTAAAATGTTCAATCGCTTCTCTTTGAATATCACTCATGTTATTCCATTGGCTAGCAAGTGATTTTTCATAAATAAACTTTTTTTCAGCATCAAGAACTTTCTTCATCGCATTACAGTTCTGATCGTTTTTGAAAATTTCATCGCAATCGTCAACTGAAATAATTACCGGTAACATCTCTTGATTTAGGTAGTTAATTACAGCTAATTGAATCCCGAAGGCGAACAAAGATGTATTACCGGATACTGAAATGTGATTGAGTTCTGATTTATTCAAAAATTCTGTTACTGTAAATGTTTTACCAAGACCAGGTGGTGAATAGATATATAGGTTGCTATACTTTTCTTCCTGATGTAAATTGGTAATATTTGATATCAATAACACCATTCTTTCTCTTTTCTGTTTTCCTTTAATCATAGCATCCAATTGTTTTTTTGATAATGTGGACGTTTGTTCAAATAATACTGTTTCCATTTTTTGTATTTTTTATAATTGATAATATTGTTACGCTGCTATTGAATTATTTTGATTTAACTGATCTTCACATCTACTAATTGATATATTGAAGTATTCAGTTTTTTCTTCTATTCCAATGAATTTGAAACCTTCTCTGATACAAGCTTTTCCTGTTGATCCACTCCCGAAAAACACATCAGCACAGATTCCGTTTTTAGGTGTTACAAGCCGAACCAGATATTGCATTAATTCAGTTGGTTTAACTGTAGGGTGAATATTTTTTCTCAAAGTTTCACCACGCTGGAATGGATTGTCGATTAGAGAAATTCGGCCATCATTAACTTTATTTTCATCGAGCCCATTCAAACCATTATCTCTGTCTTTTTTGCTTGCTTTCGAACAGTAAAAGAAACGAGATGCGCCACCTTTATCTTCTCTTGGTGTATAGGTTCCTCTATTTGAGAATGTATTTGATAAAGTGTCTGTATTAGAATGCTTGTAATTCTTATTGGCAGTTGTTTTGCTAAATCCACTTTGTTCATCCAATAATTTTCCTGCTTCCTCATCGAAAATTATGTTTGCAGGAAATCTACCGTCTGGTCTTTTTGGTAAATAATTTTCGTTTCCAATTCTACAATTATCAATATTGATAGCACCTGTACCCCATCTCATCACATTTTGGGCTACTGTTTTTTCCGATAAAGGTTTTCTGGCCATCACAATTGGTTCATGTGCTGGTTTCAAAGCAGTTCCTAAACCATTTCCGAGATTATGGTTTTTAGGAAACCCCTGACCAAAGACCCACATTAATTGGTCTCTTATTTCAAACCCAGCATCGTCAATCCTTACCGCAATTCTGTGATAAGTTCTTGGGGATGATAATAGATAACCTCCAGGTTTTAAAACTCTCAAACATTCTTTCCATAACTCAACAGTAGGCACATGGTAATCCCATTTCTTTCCCATAAATGATATTCCATATGGCGGATCAGTAACAATAGAATCAAATGAATTGTCCGATAATGTTTTTAATACATCAAGATTGTCACCATTGAATATGATGGAACCATCAGACAATTCATATTTAATTGTTTCTTGTGTTACAGTGGAAGGTTGTCCAAATAATATAGTTTCCATTTTTTAATTTTTATAATTGATAATGTTGTTATGCAGCTATTGGTAATTGATATTGTGAAGAATTATCGTTTTGATAAATCATATGGTTTACTTGATTAAGTTCTTGTCTGTTGAAGTCATTATCAGCATTGAGTAATCTTTGACAACCCAAATCATAATACTCCTTGGATAATTCTGATCCCACGTATCTACGATTTAGTAACAGAGATATTTTACCCACTACGTTAGAACCTCCGAATGGATCACAGATTAAATCTCCTTCGTCACTCAACATCAATGCAATTGTCACCGGTAACATTGGACTCATTGGAGCGGGATGACCAGCAGAGCTGATGTTATATAATTCATGATCCTTACCGATAGAAGTTGTAATGATGTTCTCAACATCTTGTTCTTTAAGGTGATTGGTGATCTTACCGTAATGTTTAGAAATTGATTTACTCTTTTTAGATTGTTTTCCACTTTTAGAAACATCTTTTGAACCATAAGTAACTTGTGATTTTTTTCCTTCAACTGGGAAGGTCAACATGTTATATTTTGATTGGGTTGGATCAACCACAAACCACCACAGATATTCTATTGAATTAATGGGTCGTTTAACATTCTCACTCTGAGGGTGGGGATTTTTTTTGTTCCATAGAATAGTTTCTTTAAAAACTAATGAAGTATATTTTTCAATATATTCTCTAACTAAAAATGGTATACCCTGGGCAACACCATCAATATAAGTTTCACCGATATTGATAACCACATTTGAAGATGGTTTTAATGTGTTGGTAAGTTTACAAAAGATATTTGCAATGTTCATTGCAAATTTTTCTTTAGTTGATTCATGACCTAATTGTTCTTCTTCACCAACTACATAATTTTTTAATCCCCAATAAGGAATTGATGTAAAAATTAGGTCAACAGTTTTTTGTATTTCAACTAATTCTGAAAGAAGCACACAATCCATATTATAGAAATTGGCTTTTTCAGGTATCACAAATGAATAATCGAACTTTGTATCTAATGCTAGTCTCTGGTCAATAAACTTATTGACTTCACTTATTGAAAATGTACCATCAATAAGTTTTTCAGTAAACCCATAACTCTTCTCACTATCTATTTTTTTCTTGTTAGTCAAGAAATCAAAACATGTATCAACCTTCCAATTCTTTTCAATAATTCCTTTAGACAATACATCACTTTCTAAATCATTATTGAGGATGTATTCCAATTTTCTGATGATATTATCTCCTTTCCACCGGTTGTTTAATGAAGATGAAATAATTTCACTTCTGAGATATTTTTGACCATTAGCCAATTTTTTTCCTTGTGATTTAGGAAAGTGTTTGAATACTTCCCTTGTTTCAGAGAGAAGATCAATAGTTGTCTTAACTCTTGTTTGGTTCAAAATAATTCTATCATAGATGTCCGGATTACCGTCCATGATAATGGCAAAAACTGTAGTACTTCCCATTTTTTTAAGAGCAGAAACCATCCTATAACCATTAATAATTTCATAATCACAGTTCACATGAATAGGAGTCTTCTGTCCATGTAATACTAAACTCTGAACCAAATCATCAATAGATTGAGAAACATAAAAGTTCTTCAATTCAGGAATTTCTTTAAGATCGTCGATGTTTAATACTACAGTTTTCATATTATTAAAATTTTATTGTTACTTGTTCGTTTAATTTTGGGAATAATTGAATTGATTGAATCAAAGAACTATTTACAACTACTCTTATTAAGATGTCTTTAGAAACACCATCCATTTGGTAATTCAACTGAACAAAATCTTCACCTTCAAAACCGAAAATTGTTACCACTTTTGAACTAAGAATAATCTTACCTTGTTTTTGTCCATCACTGATTGTTTTTAGTTTTCTGTTCATGTAGTACAGAAACTTTTCTTTTCCAATAATTGACATCAATACCCAGACGGAAACATATTCCATGTCTTCAGAAAGAATGTCTTGAATGGGTTCGGTACTCAGTGTATTCCACATCTGATTTACCTTTTGAACTTGTGTGTGATTGGTCATATTGATTTGTTTTAAGAGAACAAATCTCAGACGGTTCAGATTTTTTTTAAAGGAAAACGACCTTACGAAATGGGATCGTAAGGTCTGGTAACAGAGGATATATTTACCCAGTATAATCCATCTTTTATTTGACTTTGGAATATGTGATTGAATCGACATTTTCATTTGTTTTCAGAGTGTAAAACTCAGTCGATTCATTGACCCTTTAAAGCAAAAAGACCTTACGAAATGGGATCGTAAGGTCTGGGAATAAGCAATGTTATTTTATTATCTATCTCTTTAGAATTCAGGACGAATATCAAGATAGTCTGGAGTAATTCTCACTTTATATATATCATCTCCATCTTTATTCACAGTATAATATTCGGCAATTGAATCACCTAATTGTGTAATCAAAGATTTATTAAGACTCGACATGTTTTTTGTGAATGTCGAACTTGGATTCAGATATGGTTTTACCAAGTTTTCAATTTTTATAAGCTCACCCCCGGGTCTTAATTTCAGATAAATTTCAAATAATTCTTGTGTGTGAGCATCTAAACTATTCAATGCTTTACCATCCGTATGTTTAACAAAGAATATGAATAATGTTTTAGGTAATGGCTCAAGTTTTATCTCTTTGTTTCCAATTTCGATTCTGCCCTTTTCATAAATATGTATTACTTCTGGTTGAACTAAAGCTTGAGTGTTCAGACTTCTTATTTCCTTACTCAAGTTCAAGAAAATTTCCTGAATATTATTTAATGTATTACCAGTGATACCTAATTCAATCGCTCTATTGATACAGGATAAACAAATATCAGCAGTGCGAAGTTTAAGTAGTACATCAGATTTGTTTTCACAGAAATCATTTATACAACCTCTTGTATTGAAATGAACATTAGGATTACCATCTGCGTTTTGATAGGTAATACCAAGTAGTGATTGAAATATGTTTTCAATAATCTGATACGAAATTGAGTATTTAGGATTTTTTCCAGTCAGTTCTTCCCAATCATTTGTATCAACAAAAATATTTTTGCCCAGTGAAGCACTAAACCAATTTGAATCATTTCTTATTGAAGTCAATAGAACAACGAACTTATCATCATCAATCCCGTCAATAAATCTATACCCTTCACAAATAGCGAAAAGTTCATCAAAGGGAAGTGATTCTATTTCATCAACCTGATTAAAAGATTGATTTACTCGAGTGAGTTGATTTATTGAAAGCTTATTACCTTTTATAAATTTCATTTCACCTTTCACCTTATTTAGTTCATCACAAATACTTTGAATAAACTCATCTGAAATATCTGGTGTGGATGTAACGTGAATGTTCATAATCCAATTTTAAATGTATCTACAAGGTAATATCAAGTATATATATTGCCAATAATATTATTCATCAATAGTGTGAAATAATTATGGATCACCGGTGGAGATTCTTAAGTGAATAATGTTTGGCAAAAATATGCCAAACAATGTGTTAACATCCTTCAGGTCCATTCCCGGGAGGAGAGTCTGGAAGGATAGTCCGGCAGGAAGGAGCTCCAGGTACCCCCTCTTATATAGGGTCATTTTCGAGTACAAAATATGGGGGACGATGACGCAAAAAAATATTTTCCAGTTTTTTGAAGTTTATAAATATTGAAGAAGTTACCTAATTGTCTAATCCAATCCCCCAGCTTCCCCTTAAAAAGAAAGGTGGATTCAGGTACTAGCGATTTTATTTTTCGGGTCCAAAAATAAATTTACCCCTCTGAGGTACTAGCACTTCCCTTGAAAACAAGAGAAGTTGGACTTTGCTTAGGTACTAGCGATTTCATTTTTGGGGTATCAAAAATGATTTACCCCTCTCCGGTACTACCTCTTTCCTTGAAAACAAGAGAAGTTGCATTCTGAAAAAATCTCAAAACAGGAACATAATCTCCAAAAGTGAATTAAAAATTTCCAGCATTTTTTTGAAAAAATGAACTTTTGATAAATCAATTTTAATACTAGCGCCCTGTACTTGATTTTACTGGAATTATGAATAAAGAACTCGGATAGAAACCATGATCATTCATTTGTTGGTCCAGTTCAATCTGGTGACCTTCAGTTGGAATCCTTATAATTCTATTGTTTTTTAATCCACAGGGATTAAATCAAGTCTGGTGAGTTCTGGGCTATATTGTTTGATCCTATTTCTCTGCAAGGAAAAATTGAAAAGAGTAAAACAATCTATATAATATTGAGGAATGAATAATAGATTGATTTACTTCTTTTATTGGAATTATTTATTAATTAAATAAAAAGAACTTCGATTTCTATTTCAAATTGAGCTGCTATCCTATTTACAATTCTGGGGAGTTCTGGGGACACTGGACTGAAATACTTAATATCTTACTACTTTTTATTCCAGTTTGATTTAAAACAATCTGGTAAGCCCTGGGCTATATTCTTTGAAAATATATTTGAAAATAATATTTCAAGAATGTTGAGGTTTTATTTTTATAAAGAAAACTCAATCTTATACTTTCTGCGAAAGTAAGTTGAGGTATTTTTCAATCAAAGGTTTTACTAGTTCCAATTCTTCTTTGAGAAGTTTTGCGTCAATACTTGAAAAATCTTTCAAGCGTATATATTCAATAATCTTTTTTCCTAGTCTAGTAGATTTAGTAAGTTCTTCTTCAATATTAAAACGTTGTTCCAATATCATGCATTTTTGTTCAGGAGTCAATTCTCCGGTTTGGCCCAGTATACTAGTACTAGTATATGCTCTAGAATAATTACTTTCTACATATTTATTTTCTGAATCATTACTTTCTGAAATATTACTTTCAATACTATCTGGTTTTCTGTACAACTGGTTTTCCGTATTACCAGAAACCAGTAAGTCGGAAACTGGTTCTTCATATACCGTATAATGATATGTCTTCAGGTTTCCTTTAAGCTTAGTAATCCTAACGATATATCCCAATCCAATCAAATCATCAAATGCTTTGCGAAATGCATCCCTTCCAATATTCATATCCTTATGGAGATGGGTTTTACGAATACTCCAATCTGTCTTCAGTGAAATCAAATGAACTAATATTGACTTTTGATTTGGTGTTAGTGTTTTTGATTGAAGAATGATATTTGAAATGGGTGTATATCCCCCCGATGTAGCCGTGTGATTCTTTCTTATGATTTTTCCCGTGTTATTATATTTCATGTATGCCATTTTTATAAAATATAAAGAAAAAAATCGGGAATAGGAAATTTTAATAGAAGAATATTTTTCTTAGCTTTCAAGTATTAAAATCATACTCTTATGTCAATCCATATGAAAAAAAAACTCTTAACCCTCACCCTAGTTCTTTCTTTATTATCTCCTACATTTCTTTTCGCGTGGGGAAGAGAAGGTCACCACATGGTTATTGAATTAGCTTATCAGTTTTTGAGTTCTGAAGCAAAACAAAAACTAACCTCTTACTTGGGAGGAATGTCAATTGAAGATGCCAGTACATGGATGGATGACATGAGAAGAAATCCAACTTATAGTTATTTGGAACATACACATTACATCAACATAGAAAAAGGAGGAACTCTCAATACATCTTCAACGGATAATATCTATTGGGAATTAAATAAAGTGCTGGATGAATTAAACAATCCAAAATCACTATCAAATGAAACAATCAAATTGGATTTTCTTATTTTAATACATTTGATTGGTGATCTGCACCAACCCTTACATGATGGATATGGAGATGATAAAGGAGGAAATGATATTCACGTTTCGTATCTGGGACAACAAAGTAATCTTCATTCAGTTTGGGATTCAAAAATTATTAATACCAAAAATATTAATCTTACAACAATCAATTCATTTGGTTCAAGATATTCAGCTCAACAAATTGAATCAATTAAAAAGGTAAATATTGAAAAATGGATGATGGATTCAAGAGATTATTTGAATCAAGTTTATTCATTTCAAAACGGGATTATTGATGAAACTTATATTGATAAATCAACTCCAATTGTTGAAGAACAGATTTATAAAGCTGGAATAAGATTATCTTGGTTACTTGAAAAATATTTAGGGAAAGTTTCAGCTACTACACCGGAAATAGTTACAAAAGTTCAAAAAGATAAAATGATTACCGCTGCTGAAGCGGCTAGTCATATTGGTGAGACGATTACTGTATGTGATAAAGTATATGGAACAAAATACCTTGAATCATCTGCTACACAACCTACTTTTTTGAACCTTGGTGCCGCTTATCCAAATAGTCCATTTACAGTTGTTATTTATGGAAATGACAGAACCAACTTCAAAGAGAAGCCAGAGTTATACTATGATAATAAGAAGGTTTGTGTTACCGGTCTTATTAAAGAGTATAATGGAAAACCAGAAATGATAATTAATTCTGAAAGTGCCATTAAATTAGTAAGGGAATAACGCTTTTTATATTATGATTATTTGATAAATTACATTCCAGTTATACACTTATGCCTGAAAATAAAGATTTCGCACTTCGTATTGAGGTCATTGATGAATGTCTGAGAAACAGGTATCGTAAATGGACGCTTCAAGATTTGGTAAGTACCGTTTCAGAGAAGCTTACCCAGCGTTACGGAAAGAGTGCTAGCAAAAGGACTATACAGGGGGACATGCAGCATATGAAAGAAGTAAAAGATGCTCCCATAGAAAAAAGGAAAGAAGGCGCTATAACTTATTTCTATTATTCAGATGTAAATTATTCAATTAAGAATCTCTTAATAAATGAAGAAGAAATATCTTTTCTAAAAGATGCTGTTAATATACTACGTCAGGTAAGTGACTTTGAAATTATTCAAGATGTTGATGAAATTGTAAATAAACTTCAAAATACAATTAAAACAAATATTATTGGTAAGCCATCAATAATTCAATTTGAAAAACATTCGAAAGTTGCGGGAACCGAGTACATAGACAATATTTTTAATGCAATTAAAGAAAAAAGCACCCTTAGAATTATTTATCAATCTTTTAATAATACAGAATCTAATCAATATATTTTTCATCCATATTTACTTAAAGAATACAGAAATCGTTGGTTTGTCATAGGAAGAATAAATCACGCTAATGCAATTACCAATTTTGCTTTAGACAGAATCAAAGAAATAAAGAATTCAAATATTGAATTCCTTGAGAATAATCTTTTTGATGCAGAAAAATATTTCAATAATATTATTGGAGTAACATTTCCACAAGGGCAGAAAGTAGAATCAATTAAAATTAGAGTTGCTTCAAAGCAATCGCCCTATTTACGCACAAAACCTATTCATCACACACAAGAGATAATCAAAGAATATAAAAATGGTGATATAATTATAAATCTTTGGTTAATCTGCAATTATGAGCTTAAATCAACTTTACTAAGCTATGGCAGCGATATAGAGGTCATAAGACCTATTTCTCTGAGAAAGGAAATGAAAGAAATATTTAAAACTGCTTCATCTCTTTATTCCAAATAGTCAGCATGCAAATAGATTGCGCTTTGCTTTCTCATTTTTGTATTCTAAAATTTTAACTATGACTACAATATTAATTGTTGCGATTTCATGTGTCTTAATTGGCGGTATTTTATCATGGATATTTAGGAAGTTGATCTTTGAAAAAAATTTCATTTCTATTAAAGACTTCAATTTAATAAATATGGAATTTCAGGATTTAAAAACTCAAAAAGCAGTTTTGGAATCTGATTTAAAAAATATAAAACTTGAGTATTCTCGTATTTTTTCAAATTTGGATTTAAAAACTAAAGAGGCGGAAAAGAGTCTATCCGATTTTATTGAATGCAGTACACAGAAAGATGGGCTTTTAAAAGAAATTAATGAACTAAAACTAATTTATGATAAAATAAAAAACTCTGAATTTGAGAAACAACAAGAGTTACAAAAATGTGAATCTGAAATTTCGAGATTAAATGCCGAGTTACGATTCAAACAAGAAAAATTAGAAACTCAAAAACAAGAGATTGAGAAAATCGGGGAAAAGTTTGAAACTGAATTTAAACTATTAGCACAAAAAATATTAGATGATAAAGCTGATGATTTCTCTAAAAAACAAGAAACCGGGTTAAAAGCCATTCTATCTCCTTTAAAGGAACAAATTCAACAATTCAAATCAGATTTTGAAATTAAATACAAAACTGAATCTGACGATCGAATATCACTAAGGGAACAAGTTAAACATATGATGGAGTTGAATCAAAACCTATCCCAACAAGCAAATAATTTAACACAAGCATTGTCTAACAATGTAAAGCAACAAGGTGATTGGGGTGAAGAAATCTTGGAAAGTATACTTGAATTCGCAGGTCTACAAAAAAATATTCAATATTTCGTCCAACAACAAACAGTAAATGATGGGGGCGAAATTATAAGACCAGATATTATCGTAAAATATCCTGATGGACGTTCAGTAATTATTGATTCAAAGGTTTCTTTGGTTCATCATACTAGGCTGTTTAGCTCAACCACAGAAGAAGAAAGCTCATTACACTTAAAACAATTAATTAATTCTATCAAAGTCCATATAGATGGGTTAAGTAGGAAAAATTATCAGGATATAGCAGAGGCTCTAGACTTTGTAATAATGTTTGTTCCAAATGAGGCGGCCTATATAACAGCAATGCAAGCCGATAATGAACTATGGCAATACGCATATAAAAGAAGAGTTATGGTTATCAGCCCAACTAACCTGATTCCTGCTATGAAACTTGTTGCGGATCTATGGCAAAAAGATGATATAAACAGAAATTCACAAGAAATAGCCGATCGGGCTGCAAAATTGTATGATAAACTATCCTCTTTTGTTGAAAATTTTGAAAAAGTGGGTGAACAAATTGAAAGAGCTAATAGATCTTGGGAAGATGCAAGAAAACAACTTCATAAAGGAAAAGGTAATCTCATTAGTCAAGCAGAACAAATGAAGATGCTTAAAGTTAAACCATCAAAAAAATTACCTAAAAATATAGTTGAAGATGCTTTACTTGAAGATGGTGTTGAGATCGATGAAAATATTCCTGCGGATTAATCTTTTTTAATCGCCCGTGAAAACAAATAAATACATTAATCAAATTTAGTATAATTTTAATCTCTTAAGAAAAGTTACTAAAAAACACTTTCAAAATGAGATTCATAAATGGCATAAAATGAAAATTGAAGTGGGTTCTATAGTAAAAAATCTAATCCCATCTGAACCGGTTATTATAAATCAGATTCAGAAATTGGGTGATGATATGATATCATTAAAGTATACAGGAATTAATTCCAATAAAGTAAGTACAAAAGTTATTTCGTCTTTACAATTTAATCAACTAGAAGTACTTGCTGAAGAAGGAAATTTTAATTTCAAAGGTGACCCAACACGTTTCGCATTGTTTGCAGAAGCAGAGCGAATTAATTCAGCCTATCAATTCGATCCTTTATTTGCGGTAAATTGTAGCATCGTTGATCCACTACCACATCAAGTCGAAGCAGTTTATAAATTTTTACTTCCACTACCCAAAATCAGATTTCTACTTGCAGATGACACAGGAGCTGGTAAAACTATTATGACAGGCTTACTTATTAAAGAATTAATAATGCGAGGCTTGGTTGAACGAATTTTAATCGTTACCCCTGGAGGACTTACAAAACAATGGCAGGAAGATGAAATGGCCACTAAATTCAATATTCCGTTTACATTGGTAAACCGTAGTTTATTTTCTTCAGATCCTAATATCTTTCATACTGCACAACGTATTATAACATCGATTGATTTTATTTCACGTGAAGATGTTTTAAATGTTGCTAGTAATTCTCACTGGGATCTAATTGTATTTGATGAAAGTCATAAATTATCCGCTTATGATTACGGAACAAAACAATATTTGTCACAGAGATACAAAGCTGCTGAAGTTTTAGCACAACAATGTGAACACTTATTATTATTAACGGCTACTCCACATAGAGGTCGAACAGATACTTTTAAAAAATTACTACAACTATTAGATGAAGATATTTTTGCAACGGATGAAATTGCATCAACACGAATAAAGGAATTAGAACATAATGGGATAAATAAATTTTTCATCAGGAGACTCAAAGAAGATATGAAAGACTGGGAAGGTAAGCCTTTGTACAAATCCAGATTTACCCAAACAGTTGCCTACCAACTAACACCAGAAGAGAAAGAATTGTATGATGCAGTTACAAGGTATCTTACAAAGAAAAAAGAAGAAGCATCTGAATCAAAAAACATACATGTTTCCTTAGCATTAACCGTAATGCAACGAAGATTGGTTAGCTCCATATTCGCAATTAAAAATACTTTAGAGAGACGCTGGAAAGCCCTACAAGGTATAGTAGACGAAGTAAATAAAAATCCTAACCTATGGAGCCAAAGACATAAACTAGAAGGGTTTGATGTTGAAAATATTGAAGAATTTGATGAGCTAGGTGATGAAGAAAGGGATGCCTTAGAAAATATATTGTCTGATCCAAGAAAATTCAGATTGTTTACTACAGCTAAAAGTTTGCAGGAAATCCAACAAGAAGCTAGTGAAGTAAAAAAATTATTTGAATTAGCGCAATCGCTTTATAATCGACAACAAGAAGAAAAGAAGTTTCAAGAATTACAATTACTGTTAAAATCAAATGGAGTTCTTGATAAAGGTGAAAAACTGGTAATATTCACAGAACACAAGGATACCTTATTATACCTTGAAGAACGACTTACTAAAAGTGGTGGATACAAGGTTACTACAATACATGGTGGAAAATCTGTTGACGAACGTAGAGAGGCCCAATGGGCATTTGCTAAGCCGGATACACAAATATTAATAGGCACAGATGCCGCAGGTGAGGGTATCAATTTACAATTCTGTAGATTATTAATTAATTGGGATATTCCATGGAACCCGAATCGTTTGGAACAAAGAATGGGCCGTATACATCGATACGGTCAAAAGCAAGATGTATTAGTTTTTAATATGGTAGCAAGTAATACTAAAGAAGGGAAAGTATTGGAAAGGCTCCTTACAAAATTGGATATTATCAGAGATGGGTTGGGTGACGATAGAGTTTATGATGTTATTCAAGATGTACTAGAAAATGTAAATCTTGAATCCATTATTAATTCTGTATTTAATGGCAAAGAGACAGCTTTAGATGAATTTCTTGCACAAGACAATGAGCAATTAAAATTAAAATTTAAAGAGAAGATACAAGATCAAAAAAATAAGTTAGGACACAGCACTGTTGATTTTAAAGATGCTCAAATTTTAAAAGAGAATTCTGATGAAAAAAGACTTCAACCCATTTACATCAGGCTGTTTTTTGAAAAGGCATTTAAACATAATGGAGGACAGTTTACTGAGGTTCGTCCATCAATTTATCGGATTGATAAATTACCGGATGATATACTTCATACTCTAAAATCTGATTACAATATTTACGCTGATACTATTCGTCAAATTAAATTCTGTTTTGATAAAGAAGTATTTCTTGATTATCAAAACGTGGGTGATTTGGGAAAGATAAATTATATCAATCCAGGAAACCCATTATTTGATAGTCTTATTAAAGTCGTTAGGAACAAATACAGGGAAGATATGTTGAAAGGAACAGTTCTTATTTCTCCTGATGACAAAGAACCATACTATGCATTTTTCGTTAAATCCCAAATAGTTGACAATAGGCCAAGTAAAAAAGATGATAGTATAGCTGATGAAAGATTAGTTATGGTTTATAAAACAGCAAATGGCGATTTTGAACTTACATCACCAGCAAAGTTTATTGATCTTCATCCTCCCACAGAATTTACTAAACCTATTGAATTACCACTAATGATTAGTCATGAAGAAGTTGTACAATGGAGTTATAAAAATATTACACAGAAGCAATTTGATGATACTAAATCACATGTACTAAAGGATTCTACTGACCGAAAGAATTATCTTGAAACGGCATTTACACAAGTAATTATGGATCTGCAAATTCAAATTCAAGAATTACAAAACAAAGTACTAATTGGAGATGGCCGAGTACATGAAAAAATATTAAAAAAACAAAATCGAATTACTGAACTAATTCATAAGAAACATGGCAGACTAGAAAATTTAGAGTTAATGTCTCAACTCGATCCAAAAGCTCCAGAAGTTTTAGGATGCGCTTATGTAGTTCCATTAACACAAGTAGAATATCATGGTCATTATGGAATGAGTAGAGATGATGAAGCAGAATCGATAGCAATGAAAACTGCAATAGAATATGAAATATCAGCAGGATGGAAACCTACAGACGTAAGCAATAACAATGAAGGGTATGATATTCGTAGTATAAGTCCCGATAACTTGAAAAGATATCTGGAAGTTAAAGGTAGAAGTGGTTCTGATGGAAGCGTTATGATTAGTGAGAATGAAATGAATCGTTTAGGTCAACTTGGTGATGCTGCTTGGCTATACATTGTTATGAATTGTAAAACCAATCCCGAACTTTACAGGATTCAGAACCCTGCAAAAGCCTTAAATTTTCAAATGAAGACAAAAGGTGTTCAATATTTTCTTCCAATGGAAGAATGGAAACAAAAAGTATAGGTATGAAACCCTTATTTACAATACATGGTGGAGAATATCTTTTTGGAAATGAAGTTGAAGCTAGATTTCCTGAACTGCGCATTTGGGTACCTTCTAAAGATGACGGTATTGATTTTCTTATAACCAATAATAAGAATAAGAACCCAATATCATTTCAAGTAAAATATTCCAAAGATTTTAACTGGTCACATGGAAATATTTTGCTAAAACCACATACTAAATCAGCAGGTTGGTATAGTATATATCGAGAGAAAATTGAAAAGTCAAATGCCGATTATTGGGTACTTGTTAATTATGATGGATTCAAAAAAAGTACAGATTATATCTTTATAAAACCTAAAGAACTTATAAGCAAGTTTATTTCTTTAGGAAGAAATTCTCATAGAATTGAATCTTATGTATTAGTAACAAATGACTTAAAATGTTATGAGACAAGAGGATTGAAAAAGAAAGAGTTTAATACCCTTTTATCTGGAGGGTTAGAAAAAAAGGAAAGAGACCTCACCCCCTATTTAGAAAGATGGGATATTATTGAAAATAATTTTAGATAAAAGAAATGACACAACCTAAAAAGCTGATAGAAGTTGCTATGCCGATAAAAGAAATTTCGGCAGAAAGTGTAAGGGACAAATCTATAAGAAATGGTCATATATCCACACTTCATTTGTGGTGGGCCAGAAGACCATTGCCAATTTGTCGTGCAGTAATATTTGCAAGTCTTGTACCCGATCCGTTAGATGATAACTGTCCGCAATATTTTAAAGACGCTGTAGAAATAGTTTTAGGGAAAACTAATAATATTGGAGATCCATATAAACCATATGAGAATATTCCATATACTGCTGCAATAGATAAAATGGAAGAAAATTTACGAAATAGACTATTGATGTTTATTGGAAAATTTTCTATTGAGTATTCTGCAAATGAAATGCATGGAAAAAAAACAACAACAGCAGAACTGATTAGTGATGCCAGTTTGATAAAGTGGGAAAATAAAGACAATGAATTAATATTAAACAAGGCAAGAAAACTAATTTGGGTAGCTCATAACTGTAACTCAAACAACTATCATTCAGCTAAAGAGATACTTGTAGCTTTCGATAAAAGCTATAGTGCAATTACAGATTTAGAAAGAGAATTATATACCCATCAAGACAGGCATATTGAAACAAAAGAATCCATAGAATTAACTAATAAATTAGATAAAAGCATTCAGCTTTTTTTAAATCAAATGCCTTTAGTTTTTGACCCATTTGCTGGCGGCGGTGCTATACCTCTAGAGGCTGCAAGACTGGGGTGCAGAAGTTTTGGAAATGATATAAACCCCGTTGCGCATATAATCCAAAAGGGCAGTTTGGAATATTCTCAGAAATATGGGAAGCCAATCGTATATAGTAAAAGTGAATTTATCAACTTATATGGTTCTGAACAATGGAATAAACAGCCACAAGAAAACAAGTTTGTAAAAAATGGCGAAGCATATGCAGTAAAGATTCAAAATAGATTATCATTTGACGTAGAATTCTATGCATTAAAGTTGTTAAGTAATGTAGATAAAGAAATTGGATATTTATATCCTTCGGATAAAAATGGTAATAGGCCTTTGGCTTATTATTGGGCACGAGTTGGTCATTGTTCAAATCCAACATGCAAAGCAGAAATACCTTTACTAAAACAATTTTATATTTCTAAACGAAGAACTGCTGGAGAAAGTAGTTGGGTATATCTAAATCCTATAATAAATAAAAATTATATTGATTTTGAAATTAAAAAAGGGAAAATTGAAACTGAAGGGTGGATCTCTAGAGGAAACTTAATATGTCCTTGCTGTGGGAATACAACCGATGTAAAATCGTTGAAAGATCAATTTATTAAAGGGAAGACAACACACAGATTGTTATCTGTTATTTGGGAAATTAATGGGCAACGAATCTTTAAACAACCAACAGAAAAAGATTTGGAGATTTTAAAAATAATAAAACGACCAGCAAATTCTCCTTTAGAAGAAATGCCGGTAACCTACACTCAAGCTCTTCCATCATGTACCTGGGGTATTTCTAAGTGGGGTGATTTGTTTTCCGATAGACAGTTAAATATTATTAATGCGCTTGTAAACCAACTAAGCCTTTTCAAAAAAAATGAAATAAAAATTGAAGATGATTATAATAAAAGTATTTTAACTTATTTAGCTATTTTGATTGATAGAATTGTTGCAAGATGTACAACTTTTGGAGTGTGGCACATTTTGCAAGAAACAGTTGAACATCCTTTTGGAAGACAAGCAATTCCAATGATTTTTGATTATCCAGAAATGAATATATTCGGATCATTATCAGGAGCAGCAGAAGGGCAACTTTCATTTATTTTAAAATATATTTCATCTGAAAATAGTACGTTTATCTCAATATGCAATAAAGCCTCAAGTGGTGAAAAAGAGCAATTTGCTAAAAAATCTATTACAGCAGTTGTTACTGATCCACCCTACTATGATGCAATTGCTTATGCTGACATTTCTGACTTTTTTTATGTTTGGTTAAAAAGAACACTAAGTGATGTCTTTCCATATAATTTCTCCACACCACAAACCCCAAAGAATGAAGAATGCACAGCGCTCAAGCATCATCATAACGGAAGTTTCGAAATTGCAAAAAATCACTTTGAAAATAAATTATTAGAAATTTTTGATGCCATTGAACATCAAACTACTGATTTAGTGAGTATAATGTTTGCTCACCAAAGCACAGAAGCATGGACTACATTATGCAATTCAATTCTTGGTTCCAGAATGAATATTACAGGAAGTTGGGCAGTAGATACAGAAATTACTGGAGCTTTAAAAGCTGATAAGGCTTTTCTGTCATCCTCAGTAACAGTGTCTTGTAAACCATCGAAAAAAATTGGAATAGGCGATTATAAAATTGTTAAAAAGTCAATAGAAACAACAGTTACTAAAGAAGTTGATGAATTGTACCGACTTGGCTTTCGTGGTGCCGATTTATTAACAGCTTGTTTTGGCCAAGCAGTAAGTGAATTTGGTAAATATCAAAAAGTAGAAAAGGCTGATGGTAGTGAAGTTACAGTAGCGGATTTGCTAGAAATGGCAAGAGAAAGTGCATTTAATGCTTTGCTTAAGGGTTTTGATGGCGATGATTTTTCGAAATTTTACATTGGCTGGTTACAATTATATGGTTTTTCTCAAAGTGATTTTGATGACGCAGCCAAATTCAGTCGTGTAGGATTAAGCATAAATGTTGGAGAATTATTTACAGAACATATTCTCATAAAAAAAGGCAAAACGCAAACTCTTGCAGGATTTGAAGAACGAATTTCTGTAAATCATCATTTAGGAGAAAGGGCGAAAAATTTTTTAATAGATCAAGTACATAAAGCAATGTTTTTGTATAAAGGCACAAACAGAAATGCATTGTTACAATATATCAGTAAAGTAGCTTCGAGTCCCGAAAGTAATTTTTGGAGAGTAATTACTTCATTATGTGAAATATTACCAAATGGAACTGAAGATTACAAACAAGCAAATGGTTTATTAGCCAATAAAGAAAGTTTAATTAGAGAAAGTAAAACATCTGAAATTACCAAACCATCCCAAGGAGATTTATTTGAATAACATTTATAAAATAAAAATATGTCAATATCCAAATTACAACACGATAATTTATTCAAAGCATTTGGTTTATTTATAGAAGGTTTTCGCCCTTATGTAGTTGAAATTTTACAAAAAGAAGCAGGCGATAAATGGCCAGCTAAATTTGTAGAAGCTTTATATCCACCTCAGAAAGATGCTTGGGATATGGGTTTAAAAGCTGGGTCACATCCTGTTTCCTTAATTGATTATCCAAACTTAAAATCCTTTGTATTAAAGTTTAAAGACCTTCTCAAAGATGACTTTAAGAAAGACACAAATAAACTTGCTACTCGTTTAGAAACAATTTATGATACTCGAAATAAATTAGCTCATTTTCAAGAAATTTCTACAGATGAATTTATAGAAACTTTCATTCAAATGAAATCAATTTCGCGTGCTTTGAAAATGGATGACTTAGAATTTGAATTAAATCGTTTACAAGAATCAAAAGAAATAGAAGAAAAAAAAGCACCTATAAAATCTACAGGTTTAAATCCTTGGTTTCTTAGTGTAACTCCGCATTTAGATATCCGTCAAGGTAGACTTGATGAATCGGTATTTGCAGCGAATTTAGCTGAAGTTGCTTTAGGTACTGGCGGTCGAGAAATATATAATAATCCGGTTGTCTTTTTTTCTAAAACATTTTTTACTGCGGGGTTAAAAAATATTGCTAAAACAGTTATTAAAGGTTTAAACGGAAAGGAAGACGCTGAAAATCGAGTTATATCATTGCAAACTGGCTTTGGAGGAGGTAAAACTCATACACTAATCTCTTTGTTTCATTTATGTAAATGGGGTAAACAAGCTACCCAATCCCAATATTCTCAAGAACTTTTAAACTATACAGGGCAACCTGAATTTGATTCTGCTAAAATAGCTGTATTCACAAATACAACAAATGATCCTGCAAATGGACGAACTACAGCCGATGGTATCACAATTCAAACAATATGGGGTGAATTAGCTTATCAGTTAGGTGGAATTCCTGCTTATGAAATAATTAGAAAAAATGATGAACAATTAATTGCTCCAGCAGGTCTTTTTAAAAAAGTATTAGCACTTACTAAACCAGCTTTAATATTGATTGATGAGTTAGCTGACTATTGTGTAAAAGCTTCGGCACGAAAGGCAGGTACAAGTAGTCTTGCAGATCAAACAATAAGTTTTATGCAAGAACTAACCGAATCGGTTGCTGGTACAGAAAATTGTGTGGTTGTTATTACATTACCAGCAAGTCCACAAGAAGTAGGTAATACGCCTGAAGCTCAGGCAATCTTAAATAGTTTACAAAAAAGGGTAAGTCGGGTTGGTGCAGATACACAGCCAGTAGCAGACGACGAAATTTATGAAGTAATACGCAAAAGACTATTTGAAGAAATTGGAGATGCAATTCATATTGAATCTGTTGTATCGAAGTATTTTGAACTTTATCAACAGTACTGGACAGAGCTCCCTGGAAATGCTAATAAAAACGAGTATAAACAACGGATGCTGAAATCATACCCTTTTCACCCTGAGCTAATAGATGTTTTTAGAATTAGATGGGCAAGTCATCATGATTTTCAAAGAACAAGAGGGGTATTAAGGTTACTAGCAGCTATTGTTAGTGATTTATGGAAAAGACAACAATCATTACCCGGTGGAAATTTACTGATTCATTCTGGTCAAGTCAATTTTGCTAATCTTGATGCAATGAGTGGGCAGTTAAAAAAATTATATGGAAATGGCTATGATGCTGTTATTACAGCAGATGTTGCAGGTTCTGCATCTAATGCTTTCAAAATTGATGGTAACAAGAAAGAATATGGACAATGGTTTTTAACACAGTCAATTGCATCAGTTATTTTAATGAATTCATTTGGGACTGATGGTGCGAATAAAGGAGTTTCTGTACCTGAAATAAAATTGAACCTTTTAGCTCCTGATGGATTTAATCATAATAGTATTAATGGAGCGCTTGATGAATTGGAAAGTTCTGCATATTATTTATACTATGCACAAACTGGAGGATCATCAAAGCGTTATTGGTTCCATACAAAACCAAATATTAATATTCTAATAAATCAAGCAAAAGCAGATGTTAAATCTCAAGATATTGATGCAGAAATAATACGTTTGACAAAACAAAGGATTTCTAATAGAATGGAACTATTCAATGTTTTAGTTGACCCATCTGACGATTTACCGGAACAATTAAAACCAACATTGATAATTTTATCTCCAAAGCATTTCGCTAACCAACAAGAAATTTCTAAACCAACCGCAAAACTCATTGAGAAATTAGCAACAAAAAAAGGTAATAGCGAAAGGATATATAGAAATACAATATTATTTCTTTTATGTTCAGAAATGGGAATTGGGAAACTGCAATCTGATACAAGAGAATTACTGGCTTGCCAAAAAATAAGTCGCGATTACAATTCACAATTAGAGGTAGACCAAAGAGAAGATCTGAAAAAAAGAATAATTGAAGCCAATAAACAATCAGATGTATCCTTAGTCTCTGCTTATTCAATACTAGCAAAATACTCTGTCCTAAACGGAGTTAATTTTCTTACCCTCAAACAGTTTAGAGACGCACTTGATCTTCAAATAAATACAAATTTAATTGCTACACTAAAAGAAGATGAATGGTTATTAGATTCAGTAGGGCTTAATACTTTACGAACTCATAATCTCATTCCTATTATTGGTCAATCAATAAAAGTTAAAGATGCTTATGAGGCCTTTCTTCGATTTGATGATAAACCTATGATAACAAATACTGAAGCGATTTCAAAAAGTCTTTTGCGTTATTGCGTAAACGGAGAGTTTTGTATTGCTACTGGCGATGGTCTAGCTTTTACAAAATATTATATAAATGAGCCAGTTCCATTCTTTGATGTAACCGATAGCACTTACTGGCTTGTAGAAAAAACTTTAAAACCCCAACCCGAACCGATAGTTACAAATGTCATAAATGATGGTGGAAATATTCCACCAATTATTATTCAAGATTTAAAACGACCGGAAGCACCAGGAGAGGTAAATCCTGAGCATTTGATTAAAAAATTAAATGCGATTACTGTTTCAGGTAAAGTCCCTCTTGAAAGATATACAGAATTATTTAATTATTTTATTACCCCATTTGCTATGAATGGAAACAAAATAGACATTGAAGTAAAATTCAAGATTAAATCATCAGATGTTAGTCCTATTGATGAAAGTAAACAACAATACAAATCTTCTAAAGAAGCAGCAAGACAATTAGGATTAAACTTTGAAGAGGAATAATTTTTAAAAATGCAGTCATGGAAAAATGTAAATGTGGAGGAGTTGAAAATTGCCATTTTTGTGGAGGCACTGGAGAAGTAGAACAAAATACTCATTTCATTGACGCTAAAAATAATTTAAATCCTCTTAGAGAACCGTTTAACCAAAACATCTGGCAAAGAAAGAATAAACTGAGTGAAATTCTTTTAGACCCCAAGAGTTACGATGAATTAACATTTTTAAAATATAAAAAATATTTAGAAAATAAAATATTTGAAATAAATTCTGAATATATTCGGAATGACGAAAAAAAGGAGAAATTAAAATTCTACCAAGAAGAGATTTCTGCAATAGTTTGTATACTTAATGATAAATTATATTCACGAACTAAGAAACGTTATTTGAGACCCAAAAAGAAGAAAGTTTCATTGATAAAAAAGAAAGAGCAGGAAGCTATTAAGTCGATCCCATCGATTTTTACTAAATGGAGAAGAACTATCTAAGAAAAAAACAGATGGGGAAATAATGGGAATTCAAAATCAATTTATGTCCTACTTAGAATACAAAGTGTTTGAAACTCAAGAAATCATTTGTCCTGAATGTGGTTGGAAAGGGTTGGGTAAAGAACTTTCAATTGAAGAGTATTCAGAAGAACATGGGATAATAGATTTCTGCTGTCCAAAATGTTTTGAACATATTGGATTTACACAACCACCGATGAAATCAGAAATCGAGACTAAAGACTGGCTTGTAATACCCTCAGTTTTTTAATTTTGAAACAAATATGGTCGATGCAATACAAATAAAAATCAGCTTGGATAATACCATTCCAAGGATTTGGAGAGAAGTACTTGTTCCCAAGGATATTTCCTTTTATAAATTTCATCATGTAATCCAAATAGCAATGGGATGGACAAACTCCCATTTATTTGAGTTTGTAATTGAAGGTTATCGAGTTGGAGAAGTGTTTGAGAAGATGGAAGAATTAGATGATGATAAAGTTATTGATGGCAAAGAAACCAAACTAATAGACCTAATTAATGAACCCGGAGAAATCTTCAAGTACTGTTATGACTTTGGAGATAGTTGGATGCATACAGTTACAATAGAGAAATATATTTCACTCGATGACTCTCATCAATTACCATTTTGTCTTGGGGGTGAGTTAAAGTGTCCTCCGGAAGATTGTGGTGGTATTGGTGGATTTTATGATTTTCTCTCAATCATATCCGATAAGACACACCCAGAATACAAAGAAATGAGAGAATGGTTTGGTAGCAAATTTAACCCCACTGAATTTGATTTGATAAAGGTTAATAAGAAATTGAAAAATATTGATAGGTATATCAAATCGCTTGAGGAATAGGTTGAAAGTATGTAAACAATGATTAGATAGCTAGACGCAAGACAAGTAGAATTCACTATAAAATATATCCATCATGGAAGAAAAAATTTATATAGCATCAAGAGTTTCAGAAGGAAATAGAATATTCCCAGCAGAAATTCATATTGAAGAAACTGAAATCATGTTAAAATTCCCTGGGTTTTTCAGTGGAAAATCAAACCACATAGTTTATCAACAAATCGAAGGTGTCAATATTGATACTCCTATGATTGGTTATTCAACAATAACTTTTGTTGTTGGTGGTGAAAAAATTGTGGGACATGGATTTACAAAAAGTGAAGTCCAAGAAATAAAGCAAATTTGTTCTGAGAAAATTTTGGCGACTAGCCCTCGAAGTCAAACAGAATTAATAGCAAATTCTATTTCTTCATCGGCGAGTAATACAAAAAATACTGGTCAAATTAGTATTGCTGACGAATTAAAAAAATTGAAAGAATTACTTGATATTGGGGTACTTACACAACAAGAATTTGATACACAAAAGACAAAACTTTTAAACAGCTAGTTTTTTAATTAATCTAAATTATTGTTATAGTTGTGTATGGAAAATACTAATAGGTACATCAAATCTCTTGAGTAATTAGTTGAAGCATATGTTTTTTGCGATTAACCAATGTGGTTGAAAGGAATTGCTCAAATAACTTTCAATTGGTAACTAAAACAAGCCCAATCGAACAGCTAATTCAATACTATTTTTGAAGTTTATAACTTGGCTTGGCCAATTGGGGAAACTATGTACAATTCTCCCTCTAACTAAGTCAGGAATAATTTTGTTTGATATACCACCCACAATACCATGCAAATCTTCAAATACTGATATTTCTTTTATTGTATTTATATTATTGTCTGTAAGAAATAAAACCTTTTCTGCATTTAAGTAATGTATATCGTGAATAATATCATTTATAGGATGCATTGCTTTCGTTATATCAAAACAATCAATTAATCTATACCCACTATTCAAAAAATTATCCAATAGATCCTTTTCGGTTGCACCAGTTATCCCAAGTACATTAATTATATTACTAAAGAATGAATTTGGAGTATTCGGGATGTTAGCAAAGGCTGGATTCAAAGAACGATAAAAATATGTATTGGGGTTTGGATAGTTTTCAGCTGCTATAATTTTAGAAGGTCTATTTAAATAACCTTGAGCTATAAAATATCTTTCAACGAAAGGTTCAACTGTTATCATAATTGGAAGATTTAAAGTTTAATTTTATAAATACCCTTTATCTGTTCATTAAAGTATTTATCAAAAGAATCTTTGAATTTCATATTTCCAACTATCTCAACATGATCAAGATTTGTAATTATAAAGTTTGCAATTGGCCTAAGTTTAAATACCGTTGTTTTCAATGAATGTTGATATTTTGGATTTTTAATTGGCTTTATTATTTTTCTGAATTTACTTGATTCTTTTAAGAGGTATGATTTAGCATAATTATCAATTTTTAACTCGACTTTGAATGTTTCATTTTCGCCTCGTAATATATAACCAAAGGCGTCAATATTATCTACTGCATTAGTATAATAATCAGATTTTCTAAAATCCAAAATTGGTTCTTCTGTTATCTTACAATTATCTAGTTCATAAATGCTAATTTTTTTAATTTTTGAAGCTAGGTCAGGCCATATTGCATAAAGTTCTTCTTTCTCGCTGTCAAAATATATGGGTGATATATTTATATTCGTAAGGGTTTTTTTGTGTGTATATAATTTTCCAACTTTAAGTTGCTTTTTATCATTTATACATTCTTCAATAATTTTAATATTTTCTTGAAATCCCTGCGTTTTGATTAAATTATTTGATATAAGCTTTAGTATTTTGATTTTGATATCAACACCTAAATCAATATCATCAAAAATTCGTTTTTTCAAAACCTTAATATCATCAGTGGTTAAATTGACAATGCTAGACTTTGACTGATTGAAATTTCTGCAAATGCCACTTTTTTTGTAGTCAACACTTTCGTCAGGACCTTCAATATCTCTTTGTTCTTTTTGAAGTCGTTTTATATATCTCAAATAAGTATTAACATTTACCTGCATATACTCGCTTAACTCTTTAATATTTATAAAGTCAAGTCTATTAGTCAGTAGTTTGAATTGTTCGAATGAATGGTTAAACTCTTTTTTGTTACTCATCAGTATCAATTTAATATTCAAATGTAGTAACACAAAGTCTGAATTATCTATATTTATACATTTTGAATTATGACAATATAATAATACCACTGATATGACTATATTTTAAATCATCAAGGTAATTCAAAATGTCGATATTTTGTTTACCCCAAAAAAGACATTATACTTTTGTGTTCTAAATATATAAATCATGAAAACAACACTAGAAATTCTGAAAAATCAAATTCCAAAAGATTTATTACCAAAAAAGTTAGACTCAAATGCTACTCAGTTAGAACAAGATGTATACAACAAACATTTTGAGTACTTACTTCAAAAAGCGTTGGTAGATTTTAAATCTCCATTCCTGCGTAGTATTCTTTTTCAAATAGTATCATTTGATGCAGATACTATTCCTGAAAATGTTAGTATGCCTGATATGATAATATCTAAAGATATCATTAGAAAATATTTATTGGAATTAAATGATGATGAATTGAATGATTTATGGAATAAAAACAAATCCCTAACAAAGCCTATAGCCAAAGCAAAAGAATATGGTTTATTTGATTAAAATATTTTAGAACACAACTTTAATAACATGTCCGATTATTTAATAAATAAACTAGGGGAACCCATAGCTGGGCCTTATGACTTAATTGAAAATTTCCGTGAAGGTCTTGCTGTAGTTAAAAATAATAATGAAGGATGCGGGTATATTGACCAGACCGGGAAACAAATTATTCAGCTAAAATATGATGTCGCTTGTGGGTTCTCCGAAAATTTAGCGGCAGTTAAGCTTAATGACAAATGGACATACATAAACAAACACGGTGAATGCGTTTTACATTCTTATGAGCTAGCAAGGTCTTTTCAAAATGGATTAGCGGCGGTTCAAAAAAACGGGAATTGGCATTTTATAGATAGAGAAGGTAGAACAGTTAACCAAATTGGGTTTACACATTGCTTGGATTATAATCATGGTTTGGCGGTTATTAAATTAAACGGCAAATTCGGTGCGATAGATACTGATGGGAATCTGGTTATTAAAAACAAGTATACGTTATTGGATGATTTTTCGGAAGGATTTGCCAGAGTTAAGATTAAAAATAGGTTTGGATTTATAAGTTTAGATGACGTTTTTATTGTCGATCCAATTTACTCATCTGCTGAATCTTTTTCGGAAAATAGGGCTGCTGTAAAATTTAAAAATAGCTGGGGATTTATCAATAGTCGAAATGAGATTGTCGTTCCTTTCTCTTTTGATTTCACTTCTATAGGCTATAAAGAAGGATTCTGTTTTGTTGGAAAAAAAAGCAACATTGGTGTAATTGATATAAATGGAAATACCAAAGTACCGTTTGTTTTAAAGTCAGGTTTGGCAGGGAATTGTGAGTACAGTTTCAAAAATGGATATGCCTATGTAAGTTTGGATCCACAACTTGGAAAAGTTAGTAATGAGGGATACATTGTTGAAAGAAAGTCAACTGAATTTTTTAATCCCACATTTGGTTTTGAAGATTACGCTAAATGGTTTAAATCATCTCTTGGTAAAACTAATTATTTTGGATTTTTGGATACTACTGCCAAGGTAATAGTGCCATTTATTTATAGCCACGCATGGAGTTTCAATGATGGTCTGGCTCCGGTTTTTACAAAGGAAGGTGCTGGCTATGTAAATACTAGTGGTGAGATAACCATCCCTCTTATTTACAAAGATGCCACCCCATTCAAAGACGGATATGCAGTGGTTACAAAATAGTCAATAACCAATAATACAATCAACATGAAAAAAACAAATGGAATATTAAATGACCCTATAGGAATTATTTTTCTTATCAGGGTTTTTCGTGGAATAGCAATGATTGTTTTTAAAATTCTATTATTCCCAATCAGAGTAGTCATTTACAGAATTAATCCACTAAATGTTAAACGAGTAAAAATTATCAATCATGAATAACAATGAATCATACGAAGAATGGTCAAAAAAATTTGATGCAAGGATTGAAAAATATGAAGCAGAGTTGGATGCTGATATGCACAATACTTTTATAGATATATACGATAATTTAAAAGAAGATGGAATCAACTACTTAAATCATGAGAACAATGAAACAAGTATCTGTTTGGTTTATGAAGCAATGCTTCACTTTCTGGTAAATGAAGATTATGAGAAATGTGCTTTCATAAGAGCTATCTTAAATGAATTTGCTACCATAAGACGGAAGAAATCAATAAGAAGGCAGCAACAAAAATTTAGAAATAAAAACATAGAATCATGAGCCAAATAATTTTAAATCTTAGAAAAGATAATAAACCCAAGGCTTCTACTACATCAGGTAAGACAGCTTCAGGTAAATCAAGAAATCTGAAAACCTTATCAGATAAGATTTACAATATGAACTCGAATACAAAAAAGAAAATAAAATGAAACGCATATTAATAACGATTGGATTGCTAACTATATCATGTATTACTTTTTCTCAAAAAAAGGAGATACTTCAATTTTTTTCTGACCGACTTAATTTGGATATAAATACAGTGAGTTATTATGTGTGTGAGGATTCAACAGTTAAACTGATTATTGTTTCCTATTTTGATAAGGATCAAAAATTGTATGAATTGCAAGATCAACAAGTTGATTCACTTTTACTCGTTAATCATACATCTATTAATAAAAGGATGTTTTTCGAATCAGACTTAAAGTACGATTACTATAGAGTTTCTCGCAATGAAATTATAGCTACTGATAAAAACAGATTATTTGATGGATTATCTAAGAAACTAAATGTAAACGTTACTTCTGTTTGTTATTATTTCAGGAAGGATTCAACTGTTAAATTGTTGGCTGTGTCTTACTTTGATTCCACGAAAAATGTACCAGTGGATTTAATTGATGGACAATTAGACTCCTTAACCAAAGGATATAATTGTTATACATCAAAAAGTGAATTGTATAGATTATTTGTAAATAATGCTTATATCAATACAATTAATTCTGCATTTCAAGAGAAAGGTAAATATGATTTGCTCCATTATATAAATAATAATACTGGCGTATACTTTATTGGTTGCGGAGTTCAAACGATAAATGATTCTTTAAAATTGGCATACCTCGATTATTATGAAAAGGGTTATAAACAATTGGAATCGGAAAAATTGGATTTATTCTTAAAACGATATAATCTTTTTGGAAAGACTGACTACTTGTGGCGACATTCTGAATATGCAATAAACCTAAATAGGTAAAGCTGAATTTGTAATACAATCCCGGGTGTTTTAAAACAAAAAAGCCCCACCCATACAGATGGAGCCAGTGGGGGTTCATATGCTAAACATGATAAAATTAAATAAAGTAGTTTAAAATAACAAGTGTTTTTTGTCGTAAAACGTTATCCCTTTTTTTACTACGTAAATTCTTCTTAAGAAGTCTCTTCATGTAGCTTAAAATAAAGCTACAGTATAATCTATGGAGGATTCCAGTGATCCAGAGTATTACAAATTGACTGGCACTTACACTTGAAAAGTACTGTCCCCCACTTGAAGTAAACATCATTTTTGTCGTAATTGACTTATATGTTTTTCTGTGGGCTTCCAATAATTCATTTTAGAGTATTTATATTAAAAGAAGATGAAAATGAATAGAGTATCAATAATAGTTACCGAGGAACAAATCAGAAAATTGATGGCTTTGGTAATAACCGAAAAGAAAAATCAACTACAATGAGCGACCAAGAAATTAATTTGAATGACCCCGATAATGAGTTCCTAATATATTTATCAAATAAGATTGGAAAAAGAAATGATTTGACTTCCACTAGCGCAAAAGTATATGCACAAGCTATGATTTCTAAAGTCATGAATGAATATCACGTGGATGATAGTAAACTAATTGGAGTTGTTGGAAATCGTGAAAGTATGGAATACATATTGACCACTTTTTTACAAGGCTATATGTATTATTGGGTAGCCAATGATATAGATTTTGATCACCCGTTGCCAGAGTAATTTTGGATCACCGGAGTCATCTGACTTCTTCTTAAAATGGTTTGCCGATCAAAATCTTAAGCTTTCACCGGTGGAAATTTCTCCCGGGCGAGAAAAATTACATCTGAATTTGAGTGCCAGTCAAATATCTAACTCTATAGACCCTGAAGTACATGGATTTCCCTATCATTTTCTGTGCCGATCAAAATTGATCACGCCCGGGAGAAAATGTCGTCTATAGTCCACAGAATATTTCCGTACTAAAAATTTATAAAAATTCAGATGTCCTCTTTTGGTATTAAGGGACATGCAACGCTTTGATAATCAATTAAAGTACAATTTTAGCGCTTTATTATGTCCTGAAATGCTTGATATCACTGGTTTTACGACATGATCGCTCTACATTAGCATAAAACACTTTTGTATGATAACTTCAATCGAAAAAACATCAGATTACCTCTCACCCGATGAATTGAAAAAGCTAAATAGGTTCTTTATTAAAGAACAGAATTATTCTATGGCTCTTTTAATTGAGTTCGGTTTTCGAACCTTACTTCGTTACAGTGACATAGGAAGATTTAAATGGGAGGATATCCTTTATAAAGACGAATTGGTACTGAATGAAAAAAAGACAAATAAGAAAAGACGTATCAAAGTGGGTTCGGTCTTGAAGGATATTATTATCAAGTATCATAAACAAATGGATGAACCCGAATTAAGTCAAAATGTATTTGCTTATACTTTAAGACACACGAACAGACTGTTACAATTGGGCGCTCGTTCTGTTGGTATCAGAAAGAAAAAAATTTCAACACATAGTCTAAGAAAAAGCGGTTCTAGATTTTTGTGGGAAGAGCATAATAGATCCGATGAAAGTTTAATCAAATTAAGTATGGTTCTTAATCATTCAAGTACAGCACTAACCAGACGATATCTTGGAATTACAAAGGAAGAAATTGCTGATATATATGAAGGATTTGATTTTGCTTTGTAAATAGAGTTATCATAAGATTAACGGGGATACACCACGAAATGAAGATGAGAAAAGGATGAAAGAGGATATTGATAGGACTATAAGGGAGGGTGGTATTATTGATATTCCAACAGTAATTTGGTTCAACTGTATCTCACTTTTTCTTTCCCCTGTTTTGTTTGGGTAGTTTGTGTATAGGGTTTATGTCTTTACTACTACCTGTCAGAACCAATTCATCATTGCCCAATTTCTTTGTTGCTTTCTTTAATATAGATTGTTGTTTCTTATTCATTTATCAACTGAACTTTGTCCATTTTTCTGACTTGACGAAGAACCAAAGTCCAAACAAATCCACGAGCATCACTTTCAGAAGTGAAAAAAGTATCAGGTCGAATTAAATCGTGTGGGTCTTTTTCTTTTAACTCTTTCAATATTGGTAGAAATTCCGGTTTTGTTGATTTGTCTTGTGATCCTATCAAAATGTCATTCAAACCATCCTTATTTATATCTGTAATAACAGCATTATAAGCAGCTCCTGCACCATCTGGAACAACTTCACCAAAACCATTATCACAAGGAAAATCAGCAGTATCACTAGCAAAATGTGCACTACCTTGATTTGTAAAATACGGGGGATTAGGTATGCCCCAAAAAATAAATGTATGAGTATTCAAGCAAGTAAATATATCGGGTAATCCATCCCCATTTAAATCTCCAATATCGCCAGAATCCTGAGGAAAATTTAATAGATAACTTGGTATGAAATTTGGAACTTTAATTAAATTAAATCCCCCTTTACCATCACTTAATAAAATCTGAATCGGATTTTTGGGTGGTCCCCCATTTGATCCTTCATCACTATTTGCCAATACTAATATGTCTGTATATCCATCATGATTGAAATCATAACCGAATGATTTTCCAATATTTCCAAGATAAAGAGTACTATCATTTATTAGATGTTTATCATCAAATTGAAGTTTTTGAGGATTCCATATTAAAAAGTCTGTATTATTTCCATTCAAATCATAGGATACGGATGGACAAAAAATATCAAGATATCCATCATTGTTAATATCGACAGTAATTCCTGCAAAATTACCTATATGATCTTGGCCACTTGGTGGAATTTCAAATTTATAGGCTAAAAAATCTAAAGGTACTACTGTGTTCCCCCAATAAGTAAACCCTATTTGTTGCCACATAGAATTCACTTTATATCCCATAAATCTCGCCAACGGATTATTTACAATAGGGATTATTTTATTCGCACTATTAGTGGCAGTAGATTTAGATGTTACCGAAACGGAAACAATATAGTTACCAGATTTATTAAGCCCCTGAATTTTTAGGGATAGACTCGTTTGACTAGATGTAGAATCAAGTTTAAATATCTGTTTAGCGCTGTCTGCCAATGTTACTTGTACAGAATAAATAACGCCTGCACTCGGAAGTTTAGAAGAGACTGTTACAATAAGTGGTAATGTATCAACAACATTGTATGTTCCAGTATCTAAATTTGTTGAAAACTTTAAAGGGGCTTCCAAAATAATTTGCGATAATGAAGATGTATTGTTTTTATTACAACTAATACAAAATGAAATTACAATTATAATATATAGAATATATTTCATAACAAAATATCACAAAATCCCACTCTTGGCTTTTCGGTTACGCCCCGTTTTAGAAGGTTTCTGGACTCCTAGTTTAAAGGGGGTAAGAGTTCAATCATCCCCCGATTTTTTCTGAATAGCTATTTAAATACTACTGTAAATGTTTGTGAAGCAGAATTACTAGGTGTTGCTACAGAACTAACAGTTATAGTTGCACTACACCAATGCTGCTGTGGTAAATTGATTAATGTAATACTGTTTTTTGCTGCTGTGCTGGTTAAGGGTGGATTTTGCGTAATTGAGATATTATTGGTTTGATCGGAGAGAGTTGTAGTAATTTTTATCCCAGAGCTAGATGGCATTGTGGAAGTAAGTGTAACATTTACATTGAAAGTACTACCCGGAGAAATACTTGCATTTGACGCATCAATACTAAATACTATTGAAGGCTCTTGTGCAGGTTGTGTGCTACTTCCCCCTCCTGAACTTGATTTATTACAACTGAATAAAACAAAAGATATGATTGACAATATTCCAATAATTATTCTTTTCATTTCTTACCTATTTTTTATAATTAGCTGTTGGGTCTGGTCATAATCCTTGCCAATTATCTTTAGAAAATAATTACCAGTAGATATATTACTTAACGGGATAGTGGTGCTCTGCTTATTTGTATTAATCTCCTTAACAATCTGACCATTGGCATTTACTAATTTAATAGTAATTGTAGTTAATGGTATTTGGCTAAACTGAACAATAAATTCTGATGTTGCTGGATTCGGAAATAGTTTAGCAATATGATTGTTCGGCGTTGTTGGTGGAGTGTTCACAGCGGTGACCACTAATGTAAAACTATCACTCACATTCTTACATCCATTAGGGTCTATTACCTGCACTCGATAATTGCCAATCACAATGGGTTTATAAGTTGAATTATTTGCGCCAGAAACAGGATTGTTTGCTAGCAACCACTGATAATTAACTCCAGTTGCAGTTGTTGAAAACTGGGAGCCATTCCAAGAGATGGATGGCTTGGATGGTAAAGGATTAATAGTTAAAGTAAGTTTAGATGATCCAACACTACAGCCATATATATTAGTAATTGTATCAGTATAAATACCAGCATTATATGTTTGATAAATGTTTCCTGTAGCATTTGTAAGGGGCACATTATTCAAATACCATTGATTCCCAATATTAGCACTTGAAATAATATTGATATTATCTCCTTGACAAAATGAAGTTATATTACTTGATGTTGTTAAATTTGGAATATTAGGTGTTGGATTTACTGTAATATTTATAGCACTACTAGTTGCACTACTACAGCTATTTGCCGCCGTAGCATTAACTGTATAATTACCAGAAGCACTCGCAGAATAGATTGATCCTGTTGCCCCAGTTATAGCATTTCCATTTAAATACCATTGATTGCCGCTATTAGCACTAGAGAACAATGTATCTACTCCTCCCTGGCAAAAGGTTATTGGATTGATAGAGTTTATTATTGGTATGGAAGGAATTGGATTTTCAACCACCGTAATATTGTTTGATGTACTTGAAGTATTGTTTGCAAACGTTACTTTCACATTATATATACCACCTTGTTTTACTATGATACTTTGCGTAATAGCACCATTTGACCATAAGTAAAAACTTGCGGCACTTGAAGTCAATAAAACACTATCGCCTTGACAAAAAATCGTATTCCCAGTAATAGTTGGTCTTGGAATAACTACAGTGTCAACATAGGTATTGGTAGTCAGCAAGATTGGTGCAGACAATTTTCCAGCTGAATCTATTCCTGTACCAAAATTGGAATTATAGATACCAATGGTACCACTCAGTAATGGAGTTACATGTATCGCATATTTTAGTCCATTTACTATCGCTGTTATAGTATCTATCCTTAATGAAGGACCTACACTTGTTAACATCGGTATTATACTATTTGGATAAAAATTTTGCACCGGTTGACTAAATATAAGTGTATCGATAAAACTACCATACACCGTTTTATTTGCAGGTGAAATCGATATTAAAAGTGGTGAAGCATCTACCTTTATTTTTGTTGAAGCAATCGCTACAGGACTTCCATATTGATTTTGATAGGATAATGTTATAGTATACTTGCCATCTGCAATTGAATGAGGACCAGTATAAGATACTACCGATGATACAGGCAGTGAATCTAAATGCTGAACATTAATCCATAACGAATCTTTTTGTCCTCCTACTAAACCTATCGTTGAAACTAGATTATTGGCCGAATCAGCTATTGTTAAAAATTTACTACTCGCCTGCGGTACATCTGGCAATGAGTCCTGAAATAAGAAATAACCCTTCTGGTAGGAATTATTAATCGGATTAAGTATTACAGGCATTCTTGTTAGTGAATTTACTATCAAACCAATTGACACAGATGCTGCACTATCTCCATACACATTCTGATATTTAAGTTGCATCACATAATTCCCGTCAGGTAGTGAAGTTATTCCTACTATTGATTTATAGTTAGACGAAGAAGACATTAAATTCTTAAGATTAAGCGTCAAAGAATCATTCTGATTATCGTTTAAAACTAGTTGGCTTACAATACTACTGCCTTGATAAAAATTCAAAACTTTTGAATTTATTAAGTTGGATTGTGGTATAATATCATTCAAATGAAGAACACCTGACGTAACTGAATTATTCGATGGACTGACTAAAGTTGGAGGAATAGTAGTCGAAACATAGGTATTGGTAGTCAGCAAGATTGGTGCAGACAATTTTCCAGCTGAATCTATTCCTGTACCAAAATTGGAATTATAGATACCAATGGTACCACTCAGTAATGGAGTTACATGTATCGCATATTTTAGTCCATTTACTATCGCTGTTATAGTATCTATCCTTAATGAAGGACCTACACTTGTTAACATCGGTATTATACTATTTGGATAAAAATTTTGCACCGGTTGACTAAATATAAGTGTATCGATAAAACTACCATACACCGTTTTATTTGCAGGTGAAATCGATATTAAAAGTGGTGAAGCATCTACCTTTATTTTTGTTGAAGCAATCGCTACAGGACTTCCATATTGATTTTGATAGGATAATGTTATAGTATACTTGCCATCTGCAATTGAATGAGGACCAGTATAAGATACTACCGATGATACAGGCAGTGAATCTAAATGCTGAACATTAATCCATAACGAATCTTTTTGTCCTCCTACTAAACCTATCGTTGAAACTAGATTATTGGCCGAATCAGCTATTGTTAAAAATTTACTACTCGCCTGCGGTACATCTGGCAATGAGTCCTGAAATAAGAAATAACCCTTCTGGTAGGAATTATTAATCGGATTAAGTATTACAGGCATTCTTGTTAGTGAATTTACTATCAAACCAATTGACACAGATGCTGCACTATCTCCATACACATTCTGATATTTAAGTTGCATCACATAATTCCCGTCAGGTAGTGAAGTTATTCCTACTATTGATTTATAGTTAGACGAAGAAGACATTAAATTCTTAAGATTAAGCGTCAAAGAATCATTCTGATTATCGTTTAAAACTAGTTGGCTTACAATACTACTGCCTTGATAAAAATTCAAAACTTTTGAATTTATTAAGTTGGATTGTGGTATAATATCATTCAAATGAAGAACACCTGACGTAACTGAATTATTCGAGGGACTGACTAAAGTTGGAGGAATAGTATAGGGATAATAACTAAAGTTAACTGAATCAGAAATGGCATGATTAAGAAAATTATCCTCGTAAGAAAAAAACATAGTATACGCGCCTGGCGGGAGTGAATCATAATTATTGCTACTAACACCCACAAATGGAGGAATGCCTGCCGAATTTGAAATGTGTTGTAGATCTAAGTAACTTGTTGAACGAGGTGAGAAATCACTCATTGTGATTGTATCTGAAATATTTGTGAAATCCCTGCTTTTAATTATTAATTTTACTGAACCAGGAATTGGGGGTTCCGGTAAAAAATAGCTGATTGGAATTGGACCAATATAAATTGCTTGGTTTACTGGTTGATTGATAATTGGAGGGCTAGGGAAAGCCTTTAAAGCGATATTCGTCACGTTTACATGGGCAACAGTATCTCCATAAATTGTATTATAAAATAAGGAAAGATTATAAAATCCGTCTGGCAAAGAATCAAGACCAGAAATACTTCTAAATTTTGAAGCGCTTTGGCTCAAATGATGATAATTAAGATTAATTGAATCTACACTTGAATTTTCCAACTCAATAGTAGTAACAAGGGGTCCAGCAGAACCGTTGATGATTTGATTAAACTGCAAAAACTTATTCTGCATTTTATTTACATTAACAATCGAATCTTTAAAAAATATGTTAGGTATTTGAGATGTAAAAATTGCATTTGAAATTGGCGAAAGAATGATTGGCGGAATTAAATTTGCCCCAAAATAAAAGGAATCAATAACACTTGTTGCGGTGGTATTACCTAAAAAATCTTGATAACTAATACTATATCCATATTTACCATTGGGGATCGAATCTGTTCTTATTGTATCTATGTTATAACCTTGCGATTGAGGGATAGCGTACCTGAAATTAGCAGTCGCTGAACTTAAAGTTAGATAGGCTGTATTAGCCAATGCACTATCAGGTAAATTATAACTTAGCACAAGCGGTTGTTTTCGAGTAAATACACTGTCACTCATAGGATAAATGACAGCAGGGGTCGTATGCGTTTCAACTTTGACATTAAGACTTGTAGCTGTAGCAGCTAGGTGCCCATGAGTATCCTGAAAAGAAATAGTTACTTTATATGTGTCATCAGGCAAAATAGAATTAGTGGTCGAAATAATATTTGCCGAAGTGGTTATATAAGTTGGATTTAAAGAAAATGACTGACTTTGCACGCCATCCGCTAAGGTCAAGGTATCACTAAAAACGCCTGTGTTGTTAGTAAAAATTAATTTTGCACTTCCTGGCAAATAAGCTTCACCTAAGGCTATAGAAACAGGGATATTTGTAGAAAAATTGGAGTTCGCTATTGGCAAGGTTAAGGCAGGAATATAAGTAGAATTAGACATCACTACCCCAACTTTTGTACCCGACTTTACACTGTCACCACCTGCACTTGCTGGCCTTTTATATTGTATATAAACTGAATAAGTTCCATTTGCGAGTATATTTGAGGAAGAGTTTGTAGTAAAAAAATTAGTTGCACTCAGTAAACTGGTTTGACTCACACTTGCTAGGAGCGAAGTAACAGGATTTTTCAAAAACAGGTCGACGTTCGGATTAGGTGCTGTTAAACAAGGACCAGCAGTACAAGCCAAATGTAGTGTTACACTTTGAGGGGATCCCGCTGGTTCTGAAATAGCGAAACCAACAGAAAAAACGTCAGTATAAGTTGTAACAGATGGCGAATTCAAAGTAATAGTTTGAGAAACAACTTTACTATTACAAAAGAAAGAAAAGATTAACAAACATGGAACTAATCTAACTTTCCAATAACTCATTTTTAGTGCAATGCAGCTCATGTTTATTAGGTCGTTAAAGAAAAAATTTAAATTGGTTTTCTTTTTTAGCCCCAACAGATTTTTTATCTGCGCTCCAGCTTTTTGACCAAGTAATTGAGTATAAATTAAATTGTAATTTTTCAGTTTCATGTATTCTAAGTTCAATTAATAAGTGTACTAATTGTTAGTTAGTGTTTCCCTGTTTTTAAATGTAATGATTTTTTTAGTTTTTATAGGATTTGGATTTTAAAATCAGGTTTGAAGTTTGTACTGCAGATATAAACTTCTCCTTCGTTTTAGCGTTTGTTTTTTGATTTGTCTCGTCCTAAATAAACCTTACATTTTAAAAAATTAATCCTGGTATTTCCTTACACTGGTAATTCTTAATCCTGGATTCTGATTACACTTAAAGATACTCTTTTTAAAATATTGGCATTTACATTCAGGTAATTAGCTTTATGTTATTGGAAGAAACATAAACAAGCTCTGCTGAGGAGCAACTTGCTAGGGATATTCCAATCAGATGAACACAATAATCCGGCAAGTATTCTTGGCCGGATTATATTTTTTGTGTGCTTCTGCAATGCCTTAAAAAACCTGCTTCTTTTTCTTTGGATATTGTTTCCAACTTTTAGTAAATGTTCCTACCATATTATGAGCAGTATCTGGTGTGAGATAACCCAAACTTAGGTGAGGCCTTTTGCTATTATAAATTTGTATGTTAGAAGCCAGTACTTTCACCGCTTCTTTGTGGTTTTGATATACCCTTTTAGGATAGAACTCATTTTTAAGTATCCCATTCATTCTTTCAGCTAATGCATTTTCATAAGGACTACCACTTTGGGTCATACTAATATCAATCTCATTATGTTTCAATACATCAACATAGGCTGCTGAACAATATTGGATACCTCTATCAGAATGGTGTATGAGTTTTCTTCCTTTCATTCTAGTTTCTATTGCCATCTCTAATGCTTTTAAACAACCGATGGCTTCCAATGTAGGATATAAACAATAGCCAACAATTCTTCGTGAAAAAGCGTCTGTTATGAGACTCAAATAGCTAAACCCTTGTATTGTTCTTATGTAAGTGATATCGCTTACCCAAAGCTGTTCTGACTCGTTTAAAGCGAGGCTGATAGTTAAATTAGGGTACTTCTTTAACCAGTGATGGGAGTCTGTAGTTTTTACCATTCTACGCCTTCTTCGAACTAACAATCCATGATATCGAAGCAATTCAAATAACTGATCTCTACCCATTTTGATGCCATGTTCCTTTAATGGAATAGCCAATTGTTGGATTAGCTTTCTTGTTCCAATCATTGGCATAATCTGTCTAGTCTCACGAACTAAACAGAGCACAATCATTTGCGCTATCGTAATATTTTGCTCTTGCTTTTGTGCATCATAAAATGCCTGTCTTGTCACACCAAACAGTGCGCAAATATTTTCCAATGTAGCTTTTGGATTTTTTTGCCTTACTCTTTTGACTGTTTGGTACCAGACTTTTTTCTGATCTTAATTTTAAGATCATCTTCAGCAACTTTTATCATAGTCTCAAGTGTGATAACTTTTAGCTCTGATTTCTCGAGCGCCGAAGAGAGTTCTTTAATCTTTTTAGTCAAGGCTAAATGCTGCTGATTTTCATTCATAGTAGACAATAAATCTAATGAATGATTGCCAACTATATCCTTTGTAGATTCCTTTAAAATGAAACGCTTTAAGGTATTTCTATTGAGACCATATTTAACACAAGCAGCTTTTTTAGGAAGGCCTTGCTCATGTATCTCCTTGATAATGTCAAACATCTCTGACTCACTTCTCCGCTTATAGGGTTGGCTGCTTTTGGGACTTTGTTTAGACTTTTTTTGCACTTTTACTGTCATTCTGAATAGTTTTTTGACAAGCTATTTCAGGACTAGACACCGGATTGGGGTGGTCACATTGAGCGGATTTTCCACATGAGTGCAATTGATGTCTACAGCAGAAAAATAATGGGCTGGGGAATCAGTAACTCTATGAGCAGCCAATGGTGTAAAAGCGTTTTGGAAACAGCGATACTGGAACATGGCAAACCTGAAATTGTAAATACAGATCAGGGAAGCCAATACACCAGTACCGACTGGATCCACTTCCTGGAGGAAAACTCCATTAAAATCTCAATGGACGGGAAAGGAAGAGCTTTGGATAACGTTTGGATCGAAAGATTCTGGAAATCTTTGAAGTACAATTACATCTTCCTAAACCCCGCCGAAGATGGTCTTGAACTCTTTGAGGGAGTTCAAGACCATGTCGGCTATTACCAACAAAAAATTCATCACACTACTAAACAAACACCCAATATCCGTTTTGAACAGTCCATTAAATCACAAAATTCCACCACATTTTTAACAACCAATTCTTAACTTAACATCCTGATACTTTGGTATCGAATTTGGGGAGTATTATACTTCGCCTCTAATATTTTTAATATTAGTCCAACTGAAATACAATCCCCCAATTGTCCAAAATAAAAATTGTATGCCTAAAAATAGACCTAGATAGCGATGACTTTTTCGAATAATTTTTTGCCATTTAGCTTTTGTCATAATACTTAATAATTACTTGTTAATTAATCTTAATTTTTCTTTTTCGATCATAGGCAACATAACCATATCATACATTTCTTTCATCATATCAGCAACCAATGGATCTGTAGTTTTGGGCGTGCCTCCTAAATACGGCGGTTTTGGATTATATTCAAGATCAAGCATTATTGCTTCAGTATATTGTCTTCCCAATAAATCATCAATTATAGCTAACGACATGTCCATACCCGCAGTAACACCTGCGGAAGTCCAATATTTGCCATCTTTAACCCAACGCTCTTCTTTAAATTTTGCTCCATACATGAGAAGCATCTCATCAGCTCTATACCAATTTGTGGTTGCATTTTTATCTTTTAATATTCCCGTTGCTCCTAAAATCCATGCTCCAGTACAAACACTAGTTGTGTATATTGATTTTTTATCAATTAACTTAATCCAATTTAAAATTGAAGTATCCTTGGTTAATAATAATGTTTCTAAAGCCCCACCTGGAATAACTATAATGTCTAAATTATTTACTTCATCAGTTGTTGTATCCACTTGAATTCTAACACCTGAATTATTCTTAACTAATCCTCTGTTTTTTGCAATCAAAAAAGTTTTAGCACCACTTATTTGTTTCAAAATTTGATAAGGGCCCATTGCATCTAAATTATTAAACCCTTCATATACCAAAATGCCAATTGTTTTAATTTCCTTTTTTGGCTTTTGTAAAATAATATTCATCATTTCCTGATGTCTATTAGCATTGGCAACATTCGTTTGTGCGTATGCATTTATATAACATACCAATATTAATGGCATGAAAAATTTATAAAATTTCATAAATTAAATTTTAGTAATAAAATAAAAGACAGAGTGTAAGCTAAACTCCAGGAGGATGAAAAATAGAACTTATGTAGTTTGAATTAAACGAACTACTGTAAGCGTAAAAAAAATTACTTTTTTGAACTCCGAACATTTCTATTGTTGGAAAAAATGACTTAGAAGACAAAATTAATTCTTGCTGATTGAATTTTGGAGCAGGTGTATTTGTGTTTGATTCGCCTTCTTGCTTCTTTATTTTCTTAAGCATTTGACACTTACCATTACAATTTAACTTTGGTTTAGCTTTGTTTACACATTCTTTTTTATAAGATTCCAAGTTGACTAAATAATCAGCAAGTACAAGTGATCTTGAAAATGTATGAACAATTAGGGAGCTAAATAATAATATGACTAAACTGTATTTCAATATGTGCAAAAATACCAACATATTCTAACATAAATATGTAATCCTAATCAGGTTCCAACAATTCCATTCCTTAACCTCCATTCACCCCTGTTTTCCCTTTAAAAACTTAAAACCTGGCACCAATCTGGCACAAAAGAAAAAACCACCTATGAAATGAATCATAAGTGGTTGATTTTCAAGTGGGCCCACCAGGGCATGATCCTGGGACCCCCTGATTATGAGTCAGGTGCTCTAACCAACTGAGCTATAGGCCCTGAGTTTTTTAACTCATGAGGCGCAAAAGTATGTAAATAAACCTCATTTTAAAAAGAACTGCTTTTACTTTTTTAATTAAACCCTCAATCCTATTTCTACGCTTTCATTTCTTGATATATTTTTCATGATACAAAGCATTTTATAGGGTAGATACTGTATTCCAAATAGCAGTCTGAGCCCTATTTATTCCTCGAACAAACAATAATTGACTCGCATATAACCCTTATATGAACCTCATCTTAAAAAGGTAGCTTATATATGGCTTATATGAGGCTTATATATGGGTTATATGAGGGTTATATCCGGATATGGGTAGGCTGTCTTATACTGAAAAAACTTTACACAGGGGAAGGATAATACTGATATTGCTTTGTCTTATACTGAAAACACCCCTCAAATAGCAGATTATCTTATTTCAATTTAAATGTTCCTGCTATTTTTGTTTGTATGAGCAGTATTAAAAATATCATTTTCGACCTGGGCGGGGTTTTCATGAACCTGGATTATAAAAGAACCGAACAGGCATTTATCGATCTGGGTGTGACCAATTTCTCGGAACTATTCACACAGCACCATTCCTCACCCCTGTTTGCCGATATGGAAACGGGCCGGATCAGCAATGAGGATTTTTATGAAGGATTAAGGAAACTAAGTGCTGTAAATATGCCAGATGAAGCGATAAAAAAGGCCTGGAATGCCATGCTGCTCGACTTTCCGATGGAAAGGATCGTTTGGCTTGGGGAAATGAAGAAAAAGTACAATCTCTATTTATTCAGCAATACCAATCATGTACACTACGATGCTTTCATTGAAACGGTCAAGAAACAGACTGGGATCACCGATTTCAATCAATATTTCATCAAAGCCTATTATTCGCACGAAATGGGCATGCGCAAACCTGATATTGCATCCTTTCAAAAGATCATTGCCGAACAAAAATTGAATCCTGCAGAAACGCTGTTTATTGATGATACTTTGATCAATGTGGAAGCTGCTGCAAAAGCGGGAATGCAGATCGTGCATTTAGCACCGCCGATGACGGTATTGGACCTGAAATTATAAAGGTGAGATCTATTTCACTTCTTCGTAATCGATATAATCATCGCTATTGGGTGTGGCTTTTGCTTTTGTTACGGGTTCCTGTGCCTGCTGCTGTTGTGTTTGGCGTTGCTGCATTTCCTGCATTTCTTTTATTTTATCCTGCATTTGGGTGGCCGCTTTGCTAACGGGAACAACTAGCTCAAATACAAATTTGTAGATCAAATAAATAACAACGCCCCAGATAATAAACTTAAACATAGCTGTAAAGGTAAAGCCTGAAAACATTCGTCAGTATGAGAAATTGTTAAATGAAAGCAGATTTTCTTCCATCTTAAATTTGGAACATAACTCATCATTACATTACATTTGCATTGGAAAAAGAACAAAAGAAGGGAACGATTTCGTTCCCTTCTTCTTTATACCTATGGCAACAGAATCACAAATACAACAAGCAGAACAGTGGGTAAAGACCCTTTTGGAATCGGAAACCGAGTATTTCTGCGTGAGCATTAAAATAAAGCCTACTAATAATATCAAAGTATTCTTAGACGGAGATCATGGCTTGCCCATCGAAAAATGTGTACAGTTCAATCGCCGATTATATAAGATGATCGAGGAAAGTGATCTGTATCCTGACGGAGATTTTAGTTTGGAAGTATCTTCTCCGGGATTGGATGAGCCACTGAAAATGCATCGTCAGTATGTGAAGAATATTGGCCGCGACATAGAAGTATTGTTCGAGGACGGATCAAAAAAAGAAGGAAAACTGATCACAGTTACAGACGCGGATATTTTAATAGAACATACAGAGGGCAAGGGAAAGAAAGCGGTAACACAACAACTGGTTATTCCATTTAATCATATAAAATCAACAACAGTTCAAATTAAATTCTGAGTTTTTGACTTCATATCAAAGACAAAGAGAACGTACAAAAAAACATTCGAGATATGGCAAGTATCAATCTGATTGACGCATTTCAGGATTTTAAAGACGCAGAAAACTTAGATCGTCCAACGATGATGAAGGTGGTAGAAGACGTATTCAAAACCTTATTGCGCAAAAAATACGGAAGTGATGAGAACTTCGATGTAATCGTAAACGCTGAAAAAGGTGATCTGGAAATTATCCGTCGCCGTATGATCGTTGAAGACGGAGAAGTGAACGATCCATTGGCCGAGATCGCTTATACTGAAGCGGTAAAAATTGAACCCGATTTCGAAGTGGGTGAAGAATTATATGAAGAAGTGGATATGCTCGATTTTGGTCGCAGGGCCATTCTTGCTGCCAAACAAACACTGGCTAGCCGTATCAGCGACCTGAAGAAAAATGTGTTGATCAAGAAATACGGCGACAGAATTGGAGATATCATCTCTGCTGAAGTGTACCAGGTTTGGAAGAAAGAAGTTTTGTTACTGGATGAAGAAGGCAATGAACTGATACTTCCTAAATCAGAACAGATCCCGCAGGATTATTTTAAGAAAGGTGAAAACATTCGTGCCGTTGTTGCAAGAGTGGATATCAAGAACAATACACCGGTCATTATCTTATCCAGAACAAGTCCTTTGTTCCTGGCTAAATTATTAGAAATAGAAGTTCCTGAAATATTCGACGGATTGATCGCCATCAAGAAGATCGTTCGCGATCCGGGAGAAAGAGCAAAAGTAGCCGTTGAATCATACGATGATCGTATCGATCCCGTAGGTGCTTGCGTAGGGATGAAAGGAAGTCGTATTCACGGTATTGTTCGTGAATTGAAAAATGAAAACATTGATGTGATCAATTACACTTCGAATATTCAATTATTGATCCAACGTTCATTGACTCCTGCAAAGATCAGTTACATGAACATTGATAATGAAAAGAAGCAAGCGGATGTGTATCTGAAAGCCGATCAGGTTTCTCTGGCGATCGGGCGTCGTGGTGTGAATATTAAATTGGCATGTGAACTGACTGGTTTTGAACTGGATGTGTTCAGGGAAGATGAAGAAAAAACGGATGAATTTGATATTGACCTGGATGAATTTAGCGATGAGATCGAAACATGGATCATTGATGAATTTAAACGTGTGGGCTGCGATACGGCAAGAAGCGTATTGAATTTAACAGCAGAGGATCTGGAAAGAAGAACCGATCTGGAAAAAGAAACAATTGATGATGTAAGAAAGATCTTGCAGGCTGAATTTGATAAGGAATAGCTGAACAAAGAGCGAAAAGCACAAGGGTGCGACGCAACGATGCATCATAACAGTGCGTAAGTTGGTCTCACTTATAATAAAATAAAAGATCACGAGGTACAGATCGGGATCGATGGACAAAATAAAAAAACTGAATGTCAGAACTGAAATTACCGAGATTATTAGCCGCAGCTAAAGAGTTTAATGTTGGACAGGATACCATCATTGACTTTTTAGGCAAGAAAGGATTTAGTAAAGATGATCTGAAGCCCACTGCAAAGCTTTCGGAAGAAATGTATTTTGCCTTGCAAGCTGAGTTTCAGGGCGACAAAGTTGCAAAGAACAAAGCTGATCAGGTAGAAATTCCAAAAGGCGGCAGCGGAGAACCCAAGAAGAAAAGAGATGAAGAAGAGATCACGTTCAGAAAAGAAGAGAAAAAACCGGCAGCAGTAGCACCTGCCCCTGTTGTAAAAGAAGAACCAAAAATTGAAAAACCGGTCATTGTTGAAGAAGTTAAAGAAGTAGCACCTCCTCCTCCGGTAAAAGAAACAAAAGCAGCAGAACCGGAAATAACCAAGATCGACATAGAAGAAATAGAAAGCCCGAAGGTTTTAAATAAGATCGATCTAAGTACTATTGATTCTTCTACACGTCCTAAAAAAACGGCTAAGAAAAAAGAAGAGCCCGTAGCAGAGAAACCTGCTGAAGAACCAAAGAAAGAGAAAGCAAAAGAAGTTATTGTTGAGAAAGCACCAGTAGTTGAAGTGAAGCCTGCAGCAGTGATCACTGCTCCGGAGGAAGATTCAGCACCGATAATAGAAAATATTGAGATCGAAAAGATAACCGGACCCAAGATCCTTGGAAAGATCGAGCTTCCGGTGGATAGCGATACACGCCCCAAACCTCCTACAAGAGAAGAAAAACGGAAACGCAAGCGCATTCCGGTTGATAAGAAAGGTGGCGATCAACCGCAACAAAGAGCGGTACAACCGGGCGGTGGATTTAACAGAGGCGCGGCTACTCCTGCCACAGGTGGTGGTGCCAGCAGGCCTATTGTTCCTGCCAATAACCGCAATAATCAAGGCGGTGGTGGCGGTGGATTCAATAGAGGCGGCGGCGGTGGTCCACAACGTGGTGGCGGTGGTCAACGCGGAGGAAACAGAGCAGCAGGCGGTCGTGATGTGCGCCGTGAAGACAAAGAAATTGACGCAAAAGAAATTCAGGAAAAGATAAGGGAAACCCAGGCCAAGCTTGCAGGAGCGGGTGGTCGCGGAAAGAGCTTAAAAGCAAAATATCGTCGTGCAAAACGAGATGAAGCCGCTGATGCATTAGGCGAAATGGTAGAAGACAACAAATTGCACGTAACAGAGTTTGTTACGGTAAGTGAGTTGGCCAACCTGATGGACGTAAGCTTTGCCGATGTAATTGGCAAGTGTATGGGATTGGGTATCATGGTTTCTATCAATCAGCGATTGGATGCAGAGGTTATTGAGTTAGTGGCCAGTGAATTTAATTTTGAAGTTGAATTCATCAATCTGGATGATGTGGATGAAATGGATGAAGAAGAGGAAGAAGACGGTCCGGAAGAATTGGTGGGTCGTCCACCTATCGTAACCATCATGGGTCACGTCGATCATGGTAAAACATCTTTATTGGATTATATCCGTAATGCGAATGTGGTTGCAGGTGAAGCGGGTGGTATCACTCAACATATCGGTGCTTACGAAGTAACCTTACCTAACGGAAAACATATTACATTCTTAGATACACCGGGTCACGAAGCATTTACTGCCATGCGTGCCCGTGGTGCAAAAATTACTGATATCGCTGTGATCGTTGTTGCAGCTGATGATGCGGTAATGCCTCAAACAAAAGAAGCCATCAGCCATGCGCAGGCGGCGGCTGTTCCGATGATCTTTGCGGTTAATAAGATCGATAAAGACGGAGCGAATCCTCAGAAGATCTATGAGCAATTATCTCAAATGAATATCCTGGTGGAAGAATGGGGTGGTAAATATCAATCTCAGGAATTAAGTGCCAAAAAACATGTCAATGTTGATCTGTTATTGGAAAAAATATTATTAGAAGCGGAAGTTTTAGACCTGAAAGCAAATCCTAATAAGGAAGCATCCGGAACTATTATTGAAGCATCATTGGATAAAGGACGTGGCTATGTAGCTACTATTCTTGTTCAAAACGGTACATTACGTTTGGGTGATTTGATCGTATCAGGACAGCATTTTGGTCGTATCAAAGCCATGTTCAATGAAAGAAACCAACGTGTAACAGAAGCGCCCCCATCAACACCTGTTGTGATTTTGGGTTTAAACGGAGCACCTCAGGCCGGTGAAAAATTCAAGGTTTATGCGGATGAATCTGAAGCAAAAGAAATTGCTGCTAAAAGAGGGCAGATCATGCGTGAACAAGGCTTGCGTGCAAGAAAACATATTACTCTGGATGAGATCGGACGTCGATTGGCTCTGGGTAATTTCAAAGAATTGAATATCATTATAAAGGGTGATGTGGATGGTTCTGTTGAAGCATTAAGCGATTCTTTACAGAAATTATCAACTGCAGAAATCGCCATTAATGTGGTACATAAGGCAGTGGGACAAATCTCTGAAAGTGATGTATTGCTCGCTACAGCATCGGATGCCATCTTAATTGGTTTCAATGTTCGCCCTTCCATGCAGGCAAATCGCCTAGCTCAAAATGAAGGGGTTGAAATTAAAATGTATAGCATCATCTACAATGCGATCGAAGAAGTGAAGAGTGCAATGGAAGGGATGCTTGAACCGAAGATCCAAGAAAAAGAAGTGGCCACCGTTGAAATACGTGAAGTATACAAATTCGACAAAGCGACTGTTGCAGGTTCCTTTGTATTGGACGGAAGGATCAAGCGTGATGCGAAGATCCGTTTGTTCCGCGATGGTATCCTATTGTATCCGAGGCAGGAAGGTGCTTTTGCAGAATTGGGCAGCTTAAAACGTTATAAAGATGATGTGAAGGAAGTTCCAAGCAATATGGAGTGCGGTTTAACGATCAAGAATTATACGGATCTGTCGGTTGGCGACAGTATCGTTGCGTACGAAGAAGAAGAAGTAAAGAGAACATTATAAGCTGATAGCTATCGGCAATTAGCTTCAAGCCACCCTTTTGTAGGGTTATTCGCTTGAAGCTAATTTTTTTGTTAAAAGCGTTTCACAATAACTATTACAAGCTGCGAAAGGTTATTTTTGAATTCATTTATTGATTATGAAAAAGTTGCTGGTTATCTTTTTTGTTGTGCTGGCTGTTACGCAATCAAACGCGCAGCAGACGAAGAAAGTTATTGCTGATAAGATCGTTGCCCAGGTGGGTGATAAGATCATTCTGCGTTCAGATGTTTTGAACGCCATATCTGATGCTAAACGTCAGGGAACGGAAGCACAGTTGCCACCCAATCCTGAGTGCGCTTTCTTAGAAGGTCAGCTTATTCAAAAAGCATTGGTATTACAGGCTGAAAAAGATTCTCTCACTGTAACCGAAGATGAAATTGATGCTGCCTTGGAAAATCAGATCAGGGGGTTTATCAGAGAATATGGATCTAAAGATGTGTTGGAAGAGATAGCAGGAAAAACAGTTTATCAGATCAAAGAAGATTTCAGATCCGCTTTTAAGGAAAGGAAACTGGCAGATCAGATGCGCAATAAGATCATAGAGAATCTAAAGATCACTCCAACAGAAGTGAAAGCGTATTTTGATAAGATCCCAAAAGACAGTTTACAGTATTATGAAACAGAGATAGAGGTTAGTCAGATCTTATTGATCCCGAAATCAAATAAGGATGTTGACGAATATGTATCCAGACAGTTGTATGAATACAAGAGACAAGTAGAAGCGGGCACAAAAAAGTTTGATCAGTTAGCTAAACTGTATTCAGATGATCAGGGTACAGAAAAACAGGGAGGCACTTTAACCCTGAACCGGAATGATAAAGGCATGTGGGATCCGGCATTTCTTTCAGCCACATTTAAATTAAAAGAGGGTCAGATCTCTAATGTGATCAGGTCTAAATTCGGATTGCATATAATACTACTGGTAAGTCGTGCAGGAGATGATGCAGTGGTAAGGCATATCTTGAAAATACCGCCGGTTACGGATGAGGAAGTAAAATTAGCAGAAGCAAAATTGGATTCTATCCGATCCAGATTAAATGCACATGAATTAACTTTCGGTGAAGCCATTAATAAATACAGTGATGATGAGAACAGCAAATTCAATGGTGGCGCTATTCAGGGAAGAGATGGTTCTACATATGTGACCATCGATCAACTGGATAAGGATATGGTGATCATCATCAAAGACCTGAAGCCGGGTGAATTTTCAAAACCACAGTATTATATTGACGATAGGGGAAGAAAACTGGTTCGTGTAGTGTATTTAAAAACAAGAACCTCTCCGCATCGTGAAAACCTGAAAGAAGATTATAATAAAATTGCACAAAGGGCATTGGAAGATAAGAAACAGGAAAAATTAGAAAAATGGTTCAAGGAACATCTACCTAATTATTATATCTCTATCGATAAAGAATTTTCGGGCTGCAGCAGCCTTTCAGACTGGTGGAAATACGCTTCTAGAAACTAATTGGATGATAGCTTTCAGATCCTGCTCTTAGAGCAGGATTTTTTATTTATAGGAATAATTTGGAAAATTGAATGTATGTACATACATTTGTGTTGTGAAATTAGAAATCGCCATACAAAGTACTAAATTCAAGAACGAAGTGCATAAAGCAGGATTAAACATTTTATATACGGCATGGTGGTTGAAGACAATTACCGTAAAAGAGTTAAAGGAGTTTGGATTAACACATGAACAGTATAATGTATTGAGGATTTTAAAAGGGAAATACCCTGACCAAATGTGTGTACGTGATATTGCCAGCAGAATGATAGAGAAAAGTTCAAATGTGCCAAGGATTATAGACAGGTTAGAATTAAAGAAATTAGTAAAGCGCAGCAACTCTGCCATCGACAAAAGAGAAACGGTAATCACTTTGACGCAGGCGGGTATCAGTATCCTTGAATCATGTAATAAAAAGGTGAATGAACTAATGGATAGCCTTGTACCCATCAATAATCAGGAGGCGGCTACTTTAAACGCATTATTAGAAAAAGTAAGAGAAACGGAAGTATAATTTTTTTGCTCAAATACGTGTATATACACGTATTTAAAACTAAATAAAAGACCATGAAAACAATAATACATAAATCAAATACAAGGGGCCATGCGAATCACGGATGGCTCAATAGTTTTCACAGTTTCAGTTTTGCGGGTTATTATGATCCTGAAAGAATGCATTTTGGCGCTTTGCGTGTTTTGAATGATGATACCGTAAAAGCAGGAATGGGTTTTGGAAAACATCCGCACGATAATATGGAAATCGTTTCCATCCCATTGTACGGTGATCTTCATCATAAAGACAGTACCGGAAGAGATAAGATCATTCGCCAGCATGATGTTCAGATCATGAGTGCCGGGAGTGGAATTGCACACAGCGAAACAAATGCCAATCATGACAAGGATGTAAAATTCCTGCAGATATGGGTGATGCCCAAAGAACATAATATAGAGCCGCGCTATGATCAGAAATCATTCTTACCTGAAGATAGGCTCAATAAAATATTGACCGTTGTAGCGCCGGATGATGCGAATGCGGTTTGGATCAATCAGGATGCATGGTTCTCATTAGCGAATCTTTCAAAAGATTTTTCGGTTGAGTATTCGCTTCATAAAAAAGCGAACGGTGTTTATGCTTTTGTAATTAAAGGGGATGTTAAGATCAATGGAATAGTATTAAATGAAAGAGATGGGTTAGGTATTTCGGAAACAGATATTCTTAACATCACTGCAGACAGTGATGCGGAATTATTATTGATCGATATTCCTATGCTATTAAACAAGGACTAAAATGAAAACAGTACAAAAAATAATTCAGGGTCATCCTACAAGCGTAGGAAGCATTGATGTGCAGGAATTATTACCCTATGGTGATTTTGAAAATCCTTTTTTATTATTTCATCATGGTGTTGCGGTAGCAGATAAAAATATTCCGATACGATTGCAGGGAGTTGGCCCTCATCCACACCGAGGATTTAGTGCGATCAGCTTTATATATAAAGGCGGAATACATCATCGCGACAGCAGAGGAAATGATCATATCGTTTATGAGGGCGGCACACAATGGACACATGCGGGAATGGGAATTATTCACAGCGAAAGGGTTCCTGAAAATATTTTTGAATACGGCGGAAGGCAAGAATTGTTGCAGGTTTGGGTAAATACACCTGCAGCCCATAAAATGGATATTCCGCATTATTATCCTGCCAGTGCTGAAGATACGCCGACCATAAAAACGGAAGATGGATTAACAACCATCCTAATCCCTGCAGGCGAGTTAAACGGACTGAAAGGAATTATTCCAACATTCACCAAAGTGAACACTTTCATGGGCGACATGAAAGAGAATGGAAAATTCAGCTTTTCATTTCCGGCAGATCATCAAACGATCTTTTATGTTTTGAGTGGTGAGATAATGATCAATGAAACAACAAAGATCAGTAGCAAACAAATGGCTTTGTTCAATAAAGACGGAGAATCATTCTCTATAAAAGCAAATACTGATAGTTTGTTTTTTGTGGGAAGCGGAGAACCGATTAATGAACCGATTGCAGCTCATGGTCCGTTTGTAATGAATACACAGACAGAGATCATGCAGGCATTCAAAGAATATCAGATGGGAAAAATGGGCGTATTAATTGAAGATTAAATTTTAAAAAAAACAAATCAATATTTCAAACAACTAAAAATTTACAACTATGGCAACCTACAAAATTGATGCAGCACACAGTGAAATTACTTTTAAAGTAAAGCACTTAATGATCACAAATGTTACCGGAAACTTTACCAAGTTTGATGCAACATTAGAATCTTCCAAAGATGATTTTACAGATGCTAAGATCTCATTTGAAGCAGATGTGGATAGTGTTTCAACCAATAACGAACAAAGGGACGGTCATTTGAAGAGTGAAGATTTCTTTGCAGCCGCAAAGTTCCCCAAATTAAGTTTTGCATCTACTTCATTTAAGAAAGTGAGTGATGACGAATATAAATTAGCGGGTGATCTAACCATTCGCGGGGTAAGTAAATCCATTGAATTGACAGTTGAATACGGTGGTACTGCAACAGATCCTTATGGTCAGGTAAAATCAGGTTTTGAGATCAGTGGTAAAATAAACCGTAAAGATTTCGGATTGGTTTGGACCGCAACAACTGAAGCCGGTGGTATTGTTGTGAGTGACGAAGTAAAACTGAATTTGGCCGTTCAAATGATCAAGCAGGCATAGCAATTAAAAAAATAAAATGAAAATCATTAAAAACATTCCGGTTTATTTATTAGCATTATTATTTTTAGTGTTTGGATCTAATTTCTTCCTGCATTTTATAAATGCACCTTTTCCGACAGGCGATGCAGGAACTTTTATTGGCGTGATCTATAAGACCGAATTCTTGAGATTCGTAAAAACATTAGAAGTTGTTTTAGCAATCTTATTGATCATAAAACCAACAAGAGCATTGGCACTATTGTTAATTGCACCCATTTCGGTTAATATCTTGTTGTTCGAGATTTTGATCGCACATCAGCCGGGTATCGGAGTTTTACTGGTAGCTTTAAATGCCCTTTCAATATATGCATTGAAAGAAAAGTATTTGGGTATCGTAAGTAAATAACAAACATTTATATGACAACCGCTAGCATTGCAAAAGAACATTATCGGTTAACATTGAAAAATGGTGAACATGAATTTTATGCAGATGAACCGAAAACTGTTGGTGGTGGTGATACAGCCCCTGCTCCTGATGATCTGTTAGAGGCGTCATTGGCAAGTTGTACCGCAATTACATTAAGAATGTATGCTGACAGAAAAGAATGGAAGGTTGATGCAATTGAAGTGAGTGTAAATGTTGAAAGGATCGGTAATAACAAAACAGTGTTTACCAGAAGCATTTTATTGAAAGGAGATATTACAGCAGAGCAGAAAGAGCGCTTATTACAAATTGCAAAAGCTTGTCCGGTTTCTAAAACCTTGCAAGGTGAAATTGAGATAAACAGCAGCGTTGGATAGGTTTATGTAAAACGGAAATCCTGTTTAGCAATTTGAATCTTGCAGTAAATTTGTACTTGGTTATGTATCAGCACCATGGGTTAAAAAAATAAAAGGCAGAAAAATGAATATTACAATTGTTTCAGGAAGTCCGAGGAAGAACAGTATCACTTTCAGAATGGCTTTATTCTTAAAAAAGTTATTAGAAGAGAAAACCGATCATAACATTGTTATAATTGATGTACGCGATTATCCGGTACCTGCAATGCTGCAGGAAGTTTACAGCTCTGTAGAAAAAGCACCCGAAGGCCTGAAAGAACTGGCTGAAACAATGTTTGCATCCAATGCATTCATTTTAGTTTCACCGGAATATAATGGAAGCTATTCTCCTGCCATGAAAAATATGTTCGATCATTTTCCAAAACAGGTACATAAAACATTTGGCATTGTTACAGCTTCCCCAGGAGCAATGGGAGGTATGCGCGCTACACAACAAATGCAATTATTAATTAATGCTTTGTTTGGTATCGGATCGCCGTTCATGTTAGTAACTCCTTTTGTTGATAAGAAATTTGATGTAGAGGGAAATCTGCTGGATACTGCATTCAGTGGGACTATCGACACATTTATACATGAATTCTTGTGGTTGGCCGAAAGCGTAAAGCCGGAACCTCAACCTGTATATAATTAACTTTAGGAAATGTGGCGGAGTTGTAACTTCGCCACTTCTTTTTAATAGCTACCATGAGTGACGAAATAAAACATGAATGCGGTCTGGCATTTATCCGCTTAAGAAAGCCATTTTCGTATTATCAGCAGCAGTACGGTTCAGTAATGTATGGTTTGAATAAACTATACCTGCTCATGGAGAAACAGCATAACCGAGGTCAGGATGGTGCAGGTGTTGCGGCTGTTAAATTGCATGTTGAACCGGGTTATCCATTTTTACATCGTATCAGAAGTAATGCTCAGCAACCAATTGCTGATATTTTTTTTAAGATCGGTCAGGAAGTTACCGAATTGGAAAAACATCAAAGCGACATAAAATCTCATCCGGGATTAATGAAGGGTCATCTTCCTTTATTGGGTGAATTATTGATGGGCCATCTTCGTTATGGCACACAGGGAAAAAACAATGTGGAATTCTGTCATCCTTTCATCAAAAGAAATATCCAACCCGGTAGAAATATTGCACTGGCAGGCAATTTTAATTTGGTTAATACGGATGAATTATACGATCTCCTGAATATTGAGCCGGGAGAATTTCAAAAACAAAGCGATCTGGCCGCGATGATGGAAGTGATCCATCATTTCTTAGTGAAAGAAGACGAAGAAAATCCCAACAATGCCAATCTTTCCAAAGTATTACAAAAATCTGTTCCCTTATTTGATGGTGGATTTACCGTTGGTGGTTTGATCGGAAACGGACACAGTTTTGTAATGCGTGATGCACATGGTATTCGCCCTGCATATTATTATATCAATGACGAATTTATTGTTGCTGCCAGCGAGCGTGCTGCTATCAGAACCACATTTAATGTGGGAGAGAATGAAGTACTGGAACTGATGCCGGGCAATGCTTTGATCATTGATGAAAAAGGAAATTACAGCATTGATCAGATCATTGAACCTAAGGAAAGAAGAGCCTGTTCTTTTGAAAGAATTTATTTTTCAAGAGGGAGTGATGAAAAGATCTACAGAGAAAGGATCGCGCTGGGCTATCATTTAAGCAGACGGGTCCTAGAAAATATTCACAACGATTTGAAGAACACGATCTTCTCATACATACCCAACACTGCCGAAGTTGCATTTTATGGTTTGGTGAAAGGAATGGAAGATTATCTCAATCAAATTAAAGTACAGCGTATTTTAAACTGGGGGAATGATGTTACGGAAGAGAAGCTGCAGGAGATGATCACCAGAAAGATCCGACAGGAAAAGATTGCCATCAAGGATGTAAAGCTCCGCACTTTTATTACTGAAGATGTGAACAGAAATGAGATGGTGCAACACGTATACGATATAACATACGGCACCGTTCGCAAGGGATTAGATACATTAGTAGTGATCGACGACAGTATTGTTCGCGGCACAACTTTAAAAGAAAGTATCGTAAGAATGCTGTCGCGATTGGGACCTAAAAAGATCGTTGTTGTTTCTTCTGCTCCGCAAATTCGCTATCCTGATTGTTATGGGATCGATATGAGTAAGCTTGGAGATTTTATTGCATTCCGTGCCGCTATTGCATTAATGAAAGAACGAGGAATGGAAGGTGTTTTAAAAGAGTTGACAGAAAAATGTGCCGAACTGCAACGCAATAATCAATTGCATACAGAGAATATTGTTCGACAAGTGTATAAGCCATTTACAACAGAAGAGATATCAGCCAAGATTGCTCAATTGATTACACCTCCTGAGATTGATCTTCCTGTTGAAGTAATTTACCAAACCATTGAAGATCTGCATGAATCTTGTCCTACAAATACCGGCGACTGGTATTTTACAGGAAATTACCCAACACCCGGAGGGAACAGAGTTTGTAACAAGGCTTTTCTGAATTATATGGAAGGCAAAAATGTAAGGGGCTATTAACTCTAATCCTCGAAGGGGATGAAATCTATTTGTAAAATATTCTCAATAGCTTTGATACATGAAGTCCGTGATCATCATACGACATGCGAAAAGCAACTGGGATAATATCCTTCACAGTGATTTTGAGCGTCAGCTGAACGATCGTGGTCATCTGGATGCGCCGATGATGGCAGAACGGTTACTGGACAGAAAAATTAAAATTGACGCATTTATCTCAAGTCCTGCCAAACGTGCATTTACAACAGCTGCATACTTTGCAGAAGCATATCATGTAAAAGAAAGTTCGATCATTAAAATTCCTGAATTGTATCATGCACCCGCGCCCGTATTTTATAAGGTGATCAGTAAGCTAGATGATGTATTTAAGTCCATTGCTGTATTCGCACATAATCCGGGGATCACAGATTTTGTGAATGATCTAACAAACACGCAGATCGATGATATGCCCACTTGCGCAATGTTTGCTGTGAAAGCAAATGTCACTCACTGGAAACTTTTTGCAGAAGCAGAAAAAGAGTTTCTGTTTTTTGAGTACCCTAAGAAGGGACAATAAAACGATAAACGCCTCCGTCAAAAAAAATATAGCGTTGAGTCCTGACATATCGGGAGGAACGTAAAGCAGTTGCCATGATAACAAAAACTGTCTCAATAATTTTAATTCTTCAGTCTTTGTCGGTTAACCAGATATACGCCGCTGAAAATTAATAGAGCTGCAATTATTTTATAGGCATCAATATTTTCTCCCAGAAAGATCATAGAAGTGATAGCTGCAAAAACAGGTTGCGTATAAATATAACTTCCAGTGGCAGAAGCACCGATTACCGAGATGCCATAAATATTGAACAGATAGCTGAAGAATGTTGCACCAATGCAAACGAAGGCCAGGGCCATCCAATGGGTTGATTGAAATAAGCTCCAATCTGTGCTTGCAAATTGAGGCCAGGCAAAGGGTGCGATCATGATAGCACCAAAAGTAAATATCCAGCGAATGACATGAACCGGGCTGTAGACCTGCATTAATGGCCTCACCAGCACCATATAAAATGCATACGAAATCGCATTGAGTAGAATTAAGATATCGCCGGTCATGACGTCGGTTCCGGTATGTGTACTGTCTTTTAATAAGATCAAAAGGGTTGCACCGCCAATGCCTAAGAGCAGTCCAATCATTTTAACGGGTGTAAGCATTTCACGCAGTAGCCAAGCTGCAATGATTGTAATGAAAATGGGAGTGCCTAATGATAATAATGAAGCATGAATAGAAGTGGTTAATGATAACCCTTTAATAAATAATAATTGATTGATGGTAACACCCGATGCCGCACAAATAATAAAACGTGGAATATCTTTTGTACGGATACCGAATGAAGTTGGTTTTAAGAGATACAATAACCAAAAAAGGATCAAAGCCGTTAATACTCTTGCCATGTTTAATCCAAACGGAAGGATAAAAGCAGGCGTAATATATTTTACAGTTGCATAGTTGACACCAAACAGCAAATTAGTGGCCAGAACAGCAAGATGAGCTTTGGTATTTGATTTCATGTGATGCAGCAAATGTAAATGCAATTTTTATAATTGAATTAGTTGCATTAACTGTTTGAGTTTTTCATCATTGAAAACAGGCAAAGTAATGTTGGAATAAGAAAACTGTTTTGCCTGTTGAACAGCGTTTATAATACTGAATTTATTTTGTGAAATGGAGAATATGAGGCCTTGCTTTTGTAAAATATCAGCTAGATATTCCTGCTCGCTTTGCCCCGGTGTGGGAACAAGGATTGATTTCTTTTGCATGGATAATATCTCCATCACTGTAGTATAACCACTTCGACTGATGATATATTCGCTTTGCTCAAATGCCTGCTGCATTTCTGTGCCGGGCAAAAAGTTTTTGATTTCTACAGTAGATGCTGATTGAATAGTCTCTTCAATAGCAGGCAATCCTCTCACCATTAGCGTTTTACCGGTAATGGTATCAAGGTCTTTTAAGATCAGTTTTTCCAAGATCGTTCTTTGTGGTTCCGGTCCGGAAAGAACAATGCAGTAGTCATATTTTTTTTCTGTAACAGTATTCTTTTTAAATCTTGATAATAAACCAATATAATGAACAGGAATAGCAGGTAATTCTTTTGGATGTGATAATATCCCTGCTGCATTTATTTTTTCGGCTGCATCAGGAACCCAGCAGGCAGTAAATCGATTGATGTAACTATAATTTATTTTTTGAATGATAGTTTCGATCAGAGCAAAAGCCATTTTGATGGTTAATTGATGGGTAATAAAAATGCAGGGGCATTTTTTTGAATGTAATCCGAAACGATTATCACTGATAACGAGATCGATCTTGTGTTCATCGATTATCTTATCCAACCACCGATGTTCATATTTGATCGTTGATAAAAATCTCGGAGCCTGCAATAACAACTTAAAAAAGAAAAGCCATCTGGTTTTACTGTAGCGGATCCCGTAACCTTTTAATTCAAAAAATGCGATCTCTGGGAATTCCTGTTGCAGAAATATTTTTTGTTCTGCCGAAGCTGCGATGATCACTTTATAGCCATTAGATAATAAAAAGTAGATAATAGGAATACAACGCATTGCATGCCCCATTCCCCAATCCAGCGGAGAGATCAATACTTTTTCTATATTAATTTTAGTAGACAATTTATTTGACTTGCAGTTTTCTGAGCGAAAACACTAATTTAGAAGATAGTTTATGAAAACAAGAATAAACAAATTTATCATTGCTCTGTTACTAATAAGTACAAGCTATGCTTCCTGTGGCGTATTTTCTAAATCAAGCCATAAAAAACAATGCTTGTGTCCTGAGCGAAAACCAATTTAATCAGACTATGGATCCATTAAACAGAGATTTGCTGTTATTAAGCAAGAAAGAAGAACTTCATCCGGAAGAGATTAAGCGAGAAATCGCATTTCTATCCATGGTTCTTGATTCTTCTGAATCTGTACGTAAATTCTATCTCGCTACTGAAGTATTAGATATCAACCGCTATAAAATCATTCACAAGCAGTTTTTGATTGAAAAGCTCGCGACAGAGAAATATATAAGACCATTTATATTCTTTTTCATTAAAAACTGATCAGCTTAATTTTTGTAAAGCGGCTTCTAGTTTGCTGAACAACTCAGGCAGATCTTCCAATTTACAAGTACCAACGCTTACTCTGTACCATGGACTATTGCTACTGGCTCCAAATGCAGAAAATGGAACGATAGCCAATTTTGCTTCGCTTAAAATATAATCCGTCACATCAGATTGTGTGGCTAATAATTTTCCGTCACTTGTTGTTTTACCAACCAGGTCAACTTTCACTGTTAAATAGATGGCAGCTTGTGGAGTAATGGCGTCTACAGTAAACCCTTTTGATTTGAGTGCTGTGAACCCATTATAAATTCTATGCAGTCTTTCTTCAATGGCAGATTTAAAAAGAACAAAATATTTTTCAATGCTCTCTTTCTGTAATAAATATTTTGCAACAGCTTTTTGTTCAGCCATTGGTGCCCAAGCACCCAAATGACTGAGAATGGCTCTAATTTTTGAAATGATATCTGCAGGCCCCAATGCCCAGCCCACACGCAATCCTGTTGAAGCAAAGGCTTTAGTGATGCCATCCACAAAAACAGTGTACTGTTTCATTTCCGGTCTTAAGGTAACGGGATTATAATGTTGTGTAGTGCCGTATGTGAGCATCCAGTACATCTGATCGTACATCACATATAATTTCTTTTCATTTTGGCCACGGCTTTTATTTTCTTCCAGAACCAGATCACAGATCTTCTCTAGCTCTTTCTTTGAAAGTGTTGTACCTGTTGGGTTTTGCGGCGTACACAAGCAAATGAGTGTAGCATCTTTTATGTGCGGTGCAATATCTGCAGCCGTTGGCATAAAATTATTTTCAGGACTACATTCAATCAAACAATGCACGGCATCTGTCATATGGGCGTAGTGATTATTGTTCCACGAGGGGGCTGCATAAATAACCTTATCACCTTTGTCCACAAATGTTTTGAAGATAGTATAGATCAAAGGGCGACCACCACATGCAATTTGAATTTCGCGTGTAGAATAATCTAATCCTTCCCATTGTTTGATGAATGATGAAACGGATTGACGCAATTCCAAAACGCCATCACCGGCAGGGTAATTTGTATTTTTTTGTTGATACGATTGAATGATCAGATCTTCCAATTCCTTAGGAATGGGAAATATTTTAGGGTCAAAATCACCAATTGTATAATTATAGATCTTTTCTCCGTTTGCGATCCTGACATTGATGGCGTTACCTAATTTAACGATTTCGCTGCCGATCAAAGTTTCGGCAAGATGACTCAGTTTTGTTTCACTCATACAACAATGATTAATACTTGCTAATGCAGCAAATCTACTGTATTAAAAAGATGTTATTTGAATGGCAGCAAATAAAAATCCCAGAAGAACCGAGATCATATTTTATTGCTTAGTACCGTATTTTTTCTCTGCCTCTTTGGCTTTTTCAAAATCAAGTACCACGCCGTTGATACAGTAACGCAATCCTGTTGGCGGCGGACCATCATCAAATACATGCCCGAGATGCGCTTTACATCTGCCGCATTCCACTTCAGTACGTTTCATGCCCAAAGTATTATCAGGTAAATAAATAATGGAACCCTTGCTGATGGGTTCATAAAAACTCGGCCATCCGCAACCACTATCAAATTTAGTATCGCTTTTAAACAATGCATTACCGCAAACTGCGCAATAATAAGTTCCGATTTCCTTAAAGCTTTCAAATGGGCTGCTGAATGGTCTTTCAGTTCCTTTTTGACGGGCGATATGATATACTTCAGGGTCCAGCATTTTCTTCCATTCCTCATCTTTCAATACCACTTTAGTAGTGTCGGTTTTGGAATAAACGGGGGTTGTTTTTTTTTCATTATTCATATTCGCATTTTTATTTTGGTTGTTTTGAGAATAACAACTTGTCATCAGACTTGTCGCCAAAAAAAAGAGGAAGATCCATTTCATGTTTTAGATGTTAGGTTATTAAAATTACGGTGATTTGTACCGATTGGTTTGACGAGAAACGATATATATCCTTACAAAACTATTCTGACAAAACTCATGATTTCTGTTAAGAGAAGTTTAAATGCCAAACCCTATCTTTGCCTCTCATTCAAGGTAAACAGTACATGTTTAACATTATTTTGTTCGGGCCTCCCGGTAGCGGAAAGGGAACACAAAGCGAAAGATTAATCGCGAAGTATCAATTAAAACATCTCTCCACAGGCGATCTATTACGATCTGAAATTGCAGCTAAAACACCGTTGGGCCTGGAAGCAAAATCGGTGATGGATAAAGGTCAATTGGTACCTGATGAAGTGGTGATTGGCATGATCAGTTCGGCCTTGGATCATAATCCGCAGGCAAAAGGGTTTTTATTTGATGGATTTCCTAGGACGGCTTCTCAAAGCGAAGCTCTCGATAAGCTATTAAAACTGAAACATTCAGAGATCAATGTAATGTTGTCATTAGAAGTAAGTGAAGAGGAACTGGTGAAACGATTGCTGAACAGGGGTTTAACAAGTGGAAGGAGCGATGATACCAGTGAAGAAGTGGTTCGTGCAAGGATTGCAGAATACCATAAAAAAACATCTGTTGTTGCTGATTATTACAAAAAATTCGAAAAGGTGATCTCGATTAAAGGAGAAGGCTCTGTGGATGAAATTTTCAATGGTTTAAGCGTTGAAATAGATAAACGCTTATCTTGAGATAACTTTTTGCAACTATAACCAACTGCTGTCCCGTTCTGATCTTCAGAACGGGATTTTTATTTTCTTACATTAGCATTTCAACCACAGCATATGATTGATTCTAAGATCAAGTTCATTAAGACCGATTTTATTGCTTTACTGACGCCATTACTGCCAGAGCAAAAGGGTAAATGGGGATTGATGAATGCACAGCAAATGGTGGAACATGTGACAGACTTTTTTAAAATATCTACAGGAATAATTTCCTTCCCACTAGTGTCTCCAGTGGAACAGTTACCCAAATTAAGAGAGTTCTTATGGAGTGATAAGGAATTTCGGGAAAATACAAAAGCACCGGAAAGTATTATTCCCGCAGTGCCGCTACCCATGCGGTATCCGACAATTCAAATTGCCATCAGAAAGTTAGAAAGCGAGGTTGATTCATTTTTAGAGACCTTCAAGAATGATAGTGAAAGGAAAGTATTGCATCCTGTTTTTGGCGAATTGAATTTTGAAGATTGGGTACAATTGCATTACAAACACACCCAGCACCATGCAAAACAATTTTATCTGCTGCGTCTATAATTTTTCTATTATTGCAGCCTAACAATTGTTAGTTTTACTCAAATCCTTTTATGGCCAAACTCGAAAACTATATTCTCGGTGATTGGATAACCGGTGATGGTGGAGGGCAGGCTTTGTTTAATGCAGTAAACGGAACAACCATTGCTTATGCAAGCAGCAAAGGATTAGATTTTGCTGCAGTAACAAATTATGCCCGAACAGTTGGCGGATCAGCATTAAGCAAAATGACTTTTCACGAACGTGGATTAATGTTGAGAGCCCTGGCGCTTCATTTAAGAGAATATCTCCCAGAATTTTATCGGATTAGTTATCAAACCGGAGCAACCAAGGCAGACAGTTGGGTGGATATTGAAGGCGGTATCGGTAATTTATTTGCCTATGCATCGCTTCGCAGAAAATTTCCGGATGAGTTATTTTGCCTGGACGGAGAGCATCATCCTTTGAGTAAGGAAGGGACATTCATGGGACATCATTTATTGGTTCCAAAGGAAGGTGTTGCCATTCATATTAATGCATTTAATTTCCCTGTGTGGGGGATGCTTGAAAAAATCGCCGTTAATTTTTTGGCAGGAATGCCTGCCATTGTAAAGCCGGCAACGGTCACTTCCTTTTTAACAGAAGCTGTTGTAAAAAGAATCATCGCTTCAAATATTTTACCAAAAGGCGCTTTGCAGCTGATTTGCGGCAGTGCAGGTGATTTGTTAGATCATCTTGGTTCACAGGATGTAATCACATTCACGGGTAGTGCTTCAACCGGATTAAAACTGAAATCAAATGAAAATATCTTGCGGGAAAATATTCCATTCACCATGGAAGCAGATTCTTTGAATTGTATTGTACTTGGGGATGATATATATCCTGATATGCATGAGTGGGATATTTTTATCAAAGAAGTTCGAAAAGAGATGACCACAAAATGTGGGCAAAAATGTACTGCAATCAGAAGAGTTTTTGTTCCGAAAAATAAATTGGGAGACGTGCAAAAGGCACTGGGAAAGGCATTGATGCAAACAACCATAGGTAATCCCCTGAACGAAAAAGTGCGTATGGGTTCTTTGGCAGGATTAGCGCAACGTATAGAAGTTAAAGAACAGATTCAAAAATTATTAGCGTCATCACAAGTCATTTATGGGTCTTTAGATAGTGTTGAATTGATCGATGCAGATATCGATAAAGGTGCATTCATCAGTCCGATCTTATTATTGAATGAAACTCCTTTTACCTCAAAAGAAGTACACGAAGTTGAAGCATTTGGTCCGGTTTCGACTTTAATGCCTTATAATGGTTTGGATGAAGCTATTGTATTATCAAAACTGGGCAAAGGGTCATTGGTAAGCACGATAGTTACAGCAGATAAATCCTTTGCAAAAAATTATGTGCTGGGTGCAGGAGCCTATCATGGAAGAATTTTAATTCTCAATAAAGAATGTGCGAAGGAAAGTACAGGCCATGGTTCTCCTTTGCCTTTGTTGGTTCATGGTGGACCGGGTCGTGCAGGTGGTAGTGAAGAAATGGGGGGCGTTCGAGGGGTAAAGCATTATATGCAAAGAGTCGCCATACAGGGTTCACCAAATATGATCACAGCAGTGAGTAATAACTATCAGCCGGGAGCTGATGGAATAAAGGAACTTATTCATCCATTCAAAAAACATTTTGAAGAATTAAAGATTGGGGAACAGATCATTACAGAAAAAAAATTGATCACGGCTGAAGATGTTGACAGATTTGCTGATCTAAGCGGGGATCATTTCTATGCACATCTTAAAGAAACGAACTTTGAAGGAACAATGTTTGAGCGACAAGTAGCACATGGGTATTTAATTATGAGCTTGGCTGCAGGTTTATTTGTGAACAGTTATTCTGTTAATCCAGTTTTATTGAATTATGGTATTGACGAATTACGTTTTACAAAACCGATCTATCCCGGAGCGGAAATTTATATTCGATTTACCTGCAAAGAAAAAATCCGTCAGGAAAAAAGGGAAGCAAATGATATAGCAAAAGGAATTGTAAAATGGCTGGTTGAGATCTTTGATGAAACAAATGAATTAGCAGGTATTGCAACAATTTTAACAATGGTTAAAAAATTAAATCAGAATTAATCATGCAGGAATCTTATGTAAAATACAGTATTGAGAATAATATCGGCAGAATAAAATTCTTAACGCCGCAACATAATTCTCTGCCCGCAAAAATTCTATCTCAATTAGTCGAAACGATTGATCGGCTAGCAAATGACCATGCATGCAAAGTGATAATACTTGAAAGTGCTGGCGATAAAACATTTTGTGCAGGGGCATCTTTTGATGAATTATTGTTGATCGAAAACGAAGAAAAAGGGGCAGAATTTTTTAGTGGATTTGCCAGAGTGATCAATTCGATGAGGCAATGCCCAAAATTTATTATTGGCAGAATTCAGGGTAAAGCTATCGGAGGTGGTGTTGGATTGGCATGCAGTTGCGATTATTGTTATGCCACGATTCATGCTGACATAAAATTATCAGAACTTGCAGTTGGTATTGGCCCGTTTGTTGTTGGCCCGTCTGTAGAAAGAAAGATCGGAACAACAGCTGCTTATGAATTAGCTATTGATGCGAACAATTTTCGTTCGGCACAATGGGCAAAAGAAAAAGGATTATTTGCTGAAATATTTGAAACTATTGAATTCATGGATCAAGCAATTGATAAGCTAACTGCAATGTTAGCAGCATCAAGTCCTGAAGCCATGAAAGAAATTAAGAAAGTATTCTGGAAGGGAACAGAACACTGGAATGATCTATTAAAAGAAAGAGCGGCGATGAGCGGAAGATTGATCTTATCTCAGGAAAGTAAAAAAGCAATTGCCGCTTTTAAAAATAAATGATCTTTTATACAACTTATAAATTGTCGTATTCATAAATGGGATCGATATGTGATCCTGCAGGCAGGTCGAAAATGGTTCTGATGATCCCATCTTCCAATGCGTATACCCATCCGTGGAGATCCGGAGACTTTTCGTGTTTCCATGCTTTCTGAACGATGGATGTTTTCGCTAAATTCATCACCTGTTCTTTTACACTGATCTCGATCAGTTTATTTAGCTTTTGTTCTTCACCTTCAAGATGATCAATTTCATGACGGTGCAAACGATGAACATTTTTAATATTCCATAACCATTTATCAATTAAGCCCAAACTATGATTTGTCATGGCCGCTTTAACACCACCGCAACCATAATGGCCACAAACAATGATATGTTTCACATTTAAAACTTCTACAGCAAATTGCAGAACACTTAATAAATTCAGATCGGTATGCACCACCAAATTAGCAACGTTACGGTGAACAAAAATTTCGCCGGGATTCGTATCTGTTATCTTATCTGCCGGTACACGACTGTCACTACAACCAATCCATAGAACTTCGGGCGACTGTATTTCAACTAACCTTTTAAAATAATCAGGATCTACTGCAACCTGTTTTGCAGCCCATTCTTTATTATCGAATAAAAGTTTTTCAAATGGTTTCATACTGTCGAAAATTATTTTCTTAAATATTCAATCCACCGCAGGTGCTGATCACTTGTCCGGTGATATATGAGCTCAAATCGCTTGCGAGAAACAAAGTAGTATTGGCTACTTCATCTGCTTTGCCAAAACGACCCAATGGGATCTTTTTCAAAAACTCTTCTGACGCCGCGCCTTCTTTTAAATAATGGGTCATATCAGTTTCTATAAAACCAGGGGCGATGGCATTGCAACGAATATTTCTACTTCCCAGTTCATGTGCAACCGATTTTGTGAAACCAATGATACCTGCTTTACTAGCTGCATAACTGCTCTGGCCTGCATTTCCGCGGATACCAATAATGGAACTCATATTAATGATACTTCCAGATTTTGCTTTCATCATTGGACGAATCACTTGTTTAGTCATGTTGAAAACACTTTTCAAATTAATATCCATCACTTCATCCCATTGCTCAGCTGTCATGCGGAGTAATAAATTATCCTTTGAAATGCCTGCATTGTTTACGCAAACATCGATCTTTCCGAATTCTTTCAACACATCATTTACAAAAATTTCGCATTGCGCAAAATCACCGGCATTGGTCTTATAGGCTTTTGCCTTTACGCCAAGACCCTGCAATTGGTTTTCCAATGCAGCGGCTTTTTCTGCGCTGCTATCACTCACATACGTAAATGCTATATCTGACCCCTGTTCTGCTAATTTTAATGCAATGGCCGCACCAATACCACGGGCGGCGCCTGTTACGATAGATACTTTACCTTCAAGTAGTTTCATAAAAATTATTTATAGGCTTCAAATATATTAACTCCATTCAGTTCGGCATTAATAAATATTTTTACAGCGTCATGAAGAAACTGCTTACGATAGAACATTTACTGACTGCCTTTTTTGTAGCAGAAACCATTTGTGTTACTTATGGCTTGCTTTTTCCTTCATTGATTCCGGCAGCATCGGTTCTTTATTTTGTTTGCGGTTCGATGGTCGCAGGACTGATATTGTTTCTTCCGCAGGCTAAACAATCATTCTCTCTGAAAGAAAATGCGCATCATTTATCAACGCTTTCATTCAGAATCGTAGCGATCATCATGATGGGGGTCGAATTGTTCCATTTTTGCAAAAAATGGATCGAAGATGCGCCGATGGATTATCACGATGCAGATATGCTGCCTATCATGAAGATCATGTCGCAGCGTTTTATGAGCGGACATTTTTCGCAGGTATATAATATCATTCCGGAGATCTGGAAAGGAATTCATCCCGTTTATTTACCTGCCATGTGGATGCCATTCACTGTTGCTGTGGCCGGAAACTTTGATCTACGTTGGATCACAATGATCTGCCTCATGCTTGTTTTCACTCTGTTTGTTTTTGTGTTTCATCCATCACATCAGAAAAAAGTATCTCCGTTTATCCTACTTTGTGCATTTTTACTTTTTTGGTGGATGTCAACTTCCGAAGCCCACGGGTTAGTTCCTTATACTGAAGAAGGGATTGTTATCTTTTATTATGTATTATTGACACTTGCTTTATTGAATGGTAATATTTGGTTCATTGCTATCTGTATCGCTTTATGTGGATTAAGCCGCTATGCCTTTATTGGATGGCTGATCCCTTATGGTTTGATGTTGATGTATAAAAAACGATTCCATGACCTGATCAAATTAATTGCAACAGGGATCTTTTACTTTTTATTATTGATGATCATTCCTTTTGGATGGGGGGCATTCAGTAATTTATTATCGTTGCCGGATCGTTATATCGATTTTGCAACAAGAGTCTGGCATGACGCACCTGTTGTATTTTCAAGTAGTTTGGGATTTGCTAAATTTTTCGGGGCAGGCAGAATTGCATTACAGCATGATCTATTGATCATTCTTTCTTTTACTATTCCTATTTTATTTGCAGGGGTGGCACTTTGGCTAAGAGATAAGAAAAATTATCCGATCAGGAATATTTCTTTGGCAACATTTAAAATTTCGCTCGTAGTTTTTTATTCATTTATTGATGTGCCATATCTGTACTTGTTCTACACATCTTCATTTGTAAGTTTACTAATCGTTGGATATTTTATTTCGTTGCGGGAAGAAGAAATGGTTCTACAATAGGGGTCAGATGAGCAATAATTCGTCTACATATTTTCTGTCGTTGCTTAGGCGTGGTATTTTGTTTTGCCCGCCCAGCTTGCCCTTTCGACGAAGCCACTCGGTAAATATTCCCTTTTTTAAAGCTTTTACCAATGGCATTCTTAATGCGATGTCTTTATATCTTTTTGCTTCGTAATCGCTGTTCACGTTTTTCAGTGCGCAGTCTAATTCATAAGTGAAATTCTGGATATTTTCGGGTTCTTTATCAAACTCGATCAGCCATTCGTGCGCTCCATTGCTATTCTCACTGAAATAAATTGGCGCAGCAGTATAATCATTTACAATGGCATTTGTTTTCTCGCTTGCCATCGCGATCGCTTTATCGCTATTGTCTACAATTATTTCTTCTCCAAAAGCATTAATATAATGTTTTAATCTTCCGCTTACTTTAACCTTAAATGGATGCAGTGACGTAAATTGAACTGTATCGCCTACTAAGTATCTCCACAGGCCCCCATTTGTAGAAATGACCAAAGCATAATTTTTATTCAGTTCCACTTTATCTAAACCTATTGTATGTGGTTCTTCTTTACCATATTCTTCCACGGGCATGAACTCATAAAAAATTCCATAGTCTAAGAATAACAACATGCCCTCTTCATTTGGATTGTCCTGTGCTGCAAAGAACCCTTCGCTTGCGTTGTACAGATCCAGATAATAAATATCTTTACCAATCAGTTTTTTAAACTGGTCGCGATAGGGTGTGAATGAGACCCCTCCGTGCAAATACAACTCAAAGTTTGGCCATACTTCTGCAAGTGTTTTTTTGCCGGTTATTTCCAATATTCTCTTGATCAAAACAAGAGTCCAGGTGGGCACGCCGGATATAGATGTTACATTTTCGGCGATCGTTGAACTGGCTAGTTGTTCAATTTTATCTTCCCATTCATCCATCAATGCAATCGATAATTCAGGGGTACGGATCCAGTTTGCCCAGATTGGGGTGTTTTGCAAAAGAACTGCACTCAGGTCACCGTAATGCGTTTCTTCATTGATGCTGCTGATCTGATGACTGCCACCGATGACGAGGCCTTTTCCGGTTAACAGATCACTTTCTGTATTAAAATTATAATACATCGTCAGTACATCTTTCACTGCCTGATAATGGCAATCCTGCAAACTTTCTTCTGTTATGGGAATGAATTTACTTTTATCATTTGTGGTTCCGCTGCTTTTCGCAAACCAGGAAACGGGTGTATCCCACAATAAATTTTGTTCGCCACGCATCAGCCTTTCGATGTAAGGCTTAATGTCGTCATACTCATGAATAGGGACTGCTTTTTTAAATTCGCGGATGGAGAATAATCTGGTCATCCCGTATTTTCTGCCGATCTCGGTGTATTGCCCGTGTGTAACCAGATCCTGCAACACTTCACGCTGCGTGGCAACAGGATTTAATTTCCATTGCTCAATGCGCCAATAACGCAAACGGGCCAATCTTGATATTGCGGGGCTTAGCAGTTTCATTGGGGAATAGCAGCAAAATAAGCAATGCAGGGGATAATAAAAAGGATTATTCCTCTATATTTTCCGTTGAATCTAAATCACGCAACATTGCATTATCTCTTTCCATGTCGATAATCCAATCTTTACGTTTCAATTCGAAGTTAGTACCGAGATATAAACGGCGCACTTTTTCATCATCGGCCAATTGTTCTGCTGTACCGTGCTTGAATATTTTTCCTTCGATCAATAAATAGGCCCGATCGCAAATAGACAATGTTTCATTTACATTGTGATCGGTTATCAGGATGCCGATATTTTTATATTTCAATTTGGCTACTACAGTTTGAATGTCTTCTACTGCAATGGGATCAACGCCTGCAAATGGTTCATCCAACAGAATAAATTTCGGGTCAACAGCCAAAGCCCGGGCAATTTCTGTTCTTCTTCTTTCTCCACCACTTAAACTGTCGCCATTATTTTTACGAACATGATGCAGGTTAAATTCATCCAATAGTTTTTCGAGCTTGTCCAACCTTTCCTGCTTGGTTAATTTTGTCATTTCCAAAACAGCCAGAATATTGTCTTCCACGCTTAATTTTCTGAAAACACTGGCTTCTTGGGGTAAATAACCGATCCCCATTTGGGCTCTTTTGTACATAGGCAGTTTGGTGATATCCTGGTCGTTCAGAAAAACAGTTCCCTCATCAGGTTTGATCAACCCAACCACCATATAGAAAGTTGTTGTTTTACCGGCTCCGTTAGGTCCAAGTAAACCAACGATCTCTCCCTGCTTTACATCCACACTTACTTTGTTTACAACGGTCCTGCCCTTGTAACTTTTAACGAGTTCTTTGGTATGTATAGTTAAATCCAATGGATGATGTTTTTACAAAAATAGAGTTTATGTAGTTGTGCTGATACATAGGTTTTTATCTTAACAAATACTTGAGTTATAAGCACAGTATGTATATTGCAATAATTTTTGGAACATGAAAGTAACAGAACATATTGCGCAGGCAAAGAATACACTGGTTTCCTTTGAAGTTTTACCACCCTTAAAAGGCAAAACGATCACTTCATTGTACGATCATTTAGATCCTTTGATGGAATTCAAACCCTCTTGGATCAATGTGACCTACCACAGAAGCGAAACCATGTTCAAGAAAAAGGCAGACGGCACTTTTGAAAAAGTAGATGTACGCAAACGACCGGGAACAGTTGGTATTTGTGCAGCCATCATGAACCATTATAAGATCGATGCAGTACCGCATTTGATCTGTGGGGGGTTTACCAAACGAGAAACAGAAGATGCATTGATCGATCTTAATTTTTTGGGCATCGATAATGTATTGGTACTGCGAGGCGATGCTGCAAAAAATGAAGCATCATTCGAGCCGGAAAAAGACGGCAACTTTTTTGCGATCGATCTTTTGAAACAGGTATCGAGTTTGAATAACGGGATCTATGTTGATAAAGATATTCAAAACGGAAGCAAGACAAACTTTTGTATGGGTGTTGCGGGTTATCCTGAAAAACATTTTGAAGCACCCAACTTGGAGATAGACCTCGCAAGAATGAAAGAGAAAGTGGATGCGGGTGCCGAATATATCATGACACAAATGTTTTTTGATAATCAGAAATTCTTTGATTTTGTAAAAAGTTGTCGCGATATGGGTATTACGGTTCCGATCATCCCGGGATTGAAACCGATCACTACAAAAAAACAATTGTCTGTTTTGCCAAGGATCTTTCATGTTGATATTCCAACCGACCTTTCCAATGAAGTACTAAAATGCAAGACAGATGTGGATGTAGAAGCAGTGGGAACCCAATGGCTGATCCAGCAAAGCAAAGAATTAAAGGAATTTGGAGTACCTGTTTTACATTATTACACACTCGGTAAACCGAAGATCATCCGGGATGTAGTAAAAGCAGTTTTATAAATAAGGATATCAGTGAGAGCAATTCGGAGAGTTGCTCTTTTTTATTGTATTGTTTTCCAAACTTCGTTATTAACTGTTACCGGATATTTTCTCTTTAATCCATCGATCCATTTTTCTTCCACCAGTTTTTGGTAATCATTTATCACCATTCCGCGCGATTCTTCAAAACTTCGTTGAGAAGAATTTGGAAAAATATCTATCACATAGATAAAACTGTATGATTCTTCCTTCGGAGCTTTTTCAGGAGGTGAAATATACCCTTTTTCCATTTTTATATTTTGCTGAACAGGCAGATGTGTAAGCTCGTACCTGCCGCTATCGCCAATTACTGATTCTTCGTAACTACTTGCTATACTTTTCCAGTCTGTGGGCCTTTGTTTAATTCTGCCTGCCACTTCGACTATCATGCTTTTATTCTTTGCAGTTATTACCAATGCAGCAATACTTGGCTGCCATAGATATCTTTTTTGATGTGTATCATAATAATTTTTCAAAGCAGCGGAATCCTCCGAAGCCTTACTCCACACATATTTATCCATTGCGGCAAATAAAACATTAGCATCATTAAATTCGGAAAGTTGTTGTTTGAATTCTTTGCTGTATTCTTCAAGATGTGCACTGTAATAGGATGCACAGGAATTTTCTGTGAATTCTTTCAGCAATGTAGAAACAGGGGATACGATATTTTTAATTTTTACAAACTTCACAAAATCATTCACTGTTAAACTTTGTTTAGAGAAAGAGAATAAAACACTTGTATCTTTTATTTTTTGATTTGCAGGAATTTGTTTTTTGTTGATGACACTGTCGATATAAAACTGCAGTTCTTTTTCATCATAATTGCCTTTCCGATAACCGGTGCTTATCATCCACTTTTTGGTCAGTTGCTGTTTTGAATATGCAAGCCTGTCGCTGTTTTCCACAGCAACTTTTATTTTTGTATCCACCGTTTTTGCTACCGGAATGATCTCGAGCAGCTTCACAATATGATAGCCATAGCTTGTTGAAAAGGGCCTGGTTATTTCATTCGGATTCTTCAAGGCAAAGACTTTCTCTTCAAATTCTACCGCATATTCGCCCACTCCTATTTCGGGCAAGAGTCCGTTCTTTATGGCTAGGGCATTATCCGTATTGAATTGTCTGGCTAGCTGTTCAAAGGATTGCCCGGATTGAATTAACGCATATATACTATCTGCGAGATGAGCAGTTCTGTTTTTTTCGATTTGACTGCTGTTGGGTGCAAACGCCATTAATATCTGCTCCACTTTTCTTTTTCCTGCAGCAGTCCTTTGTTGAGTATTCTTAAAAATATGATAACCGTATTTACTTTTATAAGGGGCTGAAAATTGATGAGTCGCTAAACCATAAATGATATTTTCTATTTCGTAAGGGAGATTAAAAACTGTGATATATCCAATATTGCCCTTGCTCTTTTTTGTTTCTTCATCGGCTGCATATTTTTCAACCAATTCATCAAAGGATTTCCCTGCTTTTAATTGTTGATAAGCAGATTGAATTTGTTTGAATGCTGCTGCAGTGTCTTTTCCAAAATCAATAAATATCTGTTGAACAGCAATATCTTTTTTACTTCTTTCAAATGCTTCCTGAATCAATTGTTTTTCGTTCGCTTCTTCATTGATAAAATTATCTGCAAGCTGTTTTTTAAAATTAGAAGCTTCCAGTTGAAAAGAATTGTCCTTATTCAACTGCTCATCATAGCCCGCCTGCACTTTCAATTTATAATTAATGTACAAGGGGAGATATTCTTTCAGTGCTTTATTTCTGTCATTTTCCTGAACAGGAGATCTGTTAAAAGAACGAATGAATTCCTGTTTGCTTGCTGCTTTATTTCCGTAAGTGAATAATGTTTGAGCAAGCAATGCCGATTGCATTAAAGTGCATGCGGCAATCAGTAGAAGCTTTCGTACATGCATATTTATTTGGTGCTGTTTTGTTTCTTCAGCTTGGCAATGATCAAGTCATCAAACTGCTCAATACTCAATTGTTTGGCAATGATATTTTTCTTTTCATCCAGTAAATACAAGGTGGGTGTTTTAAACACATCATATAATTGTCTGAAGTTGGGCTGACCTGCAGCCTGCTCTGCATCTCTTTCTGCTTTGGGTTGATATACATGTATCCAGTCTGCATTTAAGTGTTTTTCACTCACGAACTTTTTTAATTCATCCATCGTTTTTTCTGCTGTATTCACTGCATAAATACTCAGGCCCAGAGATTTCCATTTTGCTCTGTAGATCGAATCGATCCTTGGAATTTCTTCTTTGCAATGGCTGCAGGTGGGGTCCCAGAAAACAACCAGGGTGAGGGGGGATTGTATGCCATACAATGAAATGATCTTTTCGGTAGTATCCCTTAAATTCAATAATGGAGCAGGATTGCCGAGTTGATTGGCCATCATACTGTATGCCCTTTCAAATATTGTTTTGCGTGATGCGGCATTTAAGAAAGTGGTATCTCCTTTCGAATAAAAGTTATCAAACAGATAGAGGAATACTTTATCCTGACCCATATATTCGGGGTTCATGTATTTATTCGTGAACTTGGTCAGCAGATAGGGATACATTTCTTTTCCTGTTCGTGCCGACAGTAAAATATACTTCACCTCTTTGACGATGGAATCGGGTTCGGGCGAAACATAATATTTAAAATAGTCATCGAGCTTGGGTTCAAAAAAAGGCGTGCGTAATAAACGGTCGTCATTAAAAGCAACATCATCCCAGAAATGATCTTTTACAAAACGATAAGGATAAGTTGAATCAGCTTTTCCTTTCACGATGGGAATGGCGGGAACTTCCGGTCTTTTCATCGCAGTGAGCAGGGTTGTCAATAAAGAAGAAGGATGTTTCTTAATGATGTCTTCCCGGTAGTTCTGTAATTCTTTATTTAAACGGACGATCTCATTCCTGAGCTTTGCGCTGTCTTCTTTTGTTTTAGCTGTCGCCATTTGCTGGTTAAGATTCATCAATGCCTTTCCTTTCTCGATGGTTATGGCAGAATATTCTTTAAACAGATCGTTGTCGGGCGAGCCTTTGATAACGGGATTGTCTTTCTGAGCCGTATCGCCAGCAATGCTGAATTGCTGTTGATTTCCGATCAGTAATTCAAACTGAACTGTGTATTGCGGAGAAACGATGAAATAAATACCGCCGGGCAATTTGGTAGGACCTTTAAAAACTCCCACGCTCTTATCGTTCAGCTGGGCAGAATCAACCAAAACCCTTCCTTTGCCATAATAAGAGCCCAGGTAGACCTTGCAATTCTTTAGGGGCGTTAAACTGATGGCAATATTTTTTGCAGGAGCAGCAACGGGTTTCTTCACGGCTTGAGCCAACAATGAAATAGAAAAAAGCAAACCTGTAAAAAGCATAAATCTGGACTTCATCAACTAAAATTTTCTTGATTGTAAATGTAAGTAATTGCCGGGCTAAGGAAAGGATGCTTTGCAAAATGAAATGATAATTTTGTTCTGCACTGCAAAGGCAGCTTAGAGATGATTTTCTGTTGATCTATCGACCAATTCAGTCGTTCCGGAAAACCTTTTAGTGTTCATTAGAATGGGGCCTTGCGGAACAGTGTCAGTTTGACGCATACTTCTTAGATACTTCTTATATACTCCTTATATAGTTCTTATATTATTGGGGGTGTTTTGGACTTTATAAGAGCGTTTTTTGTCAAATTGTCTTGCACAGGGGGTATTTCAGGCGGAGGCGAGATTATATTTATTCCAAAATTTTCGGATTAATTGTTGGTAGGAAACACCAAAAATGGCGGACGCACCTAGTGAGCCTTACAGCGGCTTTATGCACCTATACTATTTCACTTTATAATAATCTTCCAATATTCTGGTGAGTAGGGGCCTGTAGAGTCGCCAGAAAAAGCTCACCCTCTCCTGCAGATCTCTTGAATTAAACATCAACCAGTCGAAATAATGAATGCCCTTAAAATAAGAGGTGCTGATGCGTATGGGATTATCACAAAAATCGGCAGAGAAATAGAAGAAACGATAATCCTTGTTGATATGTGTGGTGATGGCCGGAAAACTTGTTGGGATGCCATTGCTTTCTAAAATAGTTTTACCTGCTGCATTTGCATCGATGGTGAAAGAGGAAATAACATGATTAAATCTCGTGTCAACGGAGATGATATCAAACCAAAAAGAATACTTCATGGCTTCGGGTAAATGATAATACTGCTGCCCTTCCTTGCTTGAAATGATATATGGCAGTTCTGTATTTAAATGCGTTTGGTTTTCGAGGATCTCCACTTTATCGTCATTGCGAACAAAAGCGATCCCGCTTTTTGTAAAGGGCCATTTATTATTATGCTGTTCTTTGTATCGATTGATCATCCATTTGGGCAATTCTAAATTGATATTTGTATCCAATGACTCAAAATATCTGCCGATCCATCCGCTCCATTTGATGCCGAAACTGTTTTCGAATTCCTGCCTCACAATTTTTTTAGTGGGCGATCCCAAGCAATTGAATTCTGTAATGATCAATTTATGCCTGGCCTGCATCTGCTCTAAGAAATGAACATCCTGTGTACTCATTCCGCCATAGACGATCGGCGAACGTTCTTTCTCATCATTTACATCATACCATTCGTTCTTATAAATACCATAGGCATCTGTAATATAGGCCAGATCGGCATCTTCGCTTAAATGATCCAACTGATTGTCGGAAAACCGTTCCAACCCTTTTAAACGAAATTCTTTTCCGTTCAACGGAAAGAAACCAAAATAATCCTGATCGCCCTGGTATAATTCAGAATTATTCTTTGCAAATTTTTGCTGATTCAAAATCCAGTTGAGTGAAATATGTTCCTGCCCTTTTTTTGTGAGCACCGTTTTATCAATGATGGCCACTACCAGTTTTCTTTTGGGTGTGAGCATCCATATCGACCACATCCACAATGGGATGAGGATAATGCATAACAGAAGGATCCGAAAAAAATATTTTTTGTTTCGTTTTAAAAACGATGCTGCCATGATAAGCCGATTTGATATTGATTGCCTTTTGTTTCAGGAAGGTATTCCTGATTGGCCCATGATGCAGTTGCCGACAACACATTCATGCGTGAGATCTTTTTCTTATAAAATATGCCTGCTTTGTATGTTGTCATTTTATACAGTCCGATCTGTACAGCATTATAACGATCATCCGGCGACAATCCATAACCGATACTGCCACCCAGCAGATCATCGGCTGTATCAAAATAATAAGTTGCAGATAAGGAGTAAGACGCGGAGACGCTACTCGTATAATCACTTGGTGTTACATAGGCCCTTGCACCGAAAAGCCAGCTTTTAATATACTTTCCCAGGTTTCCGGTAAAGATCCAGGTGGGCGTTCCACTGAATTGTAAATAACGCAAACCCAGTTCGGCTTCAAAACTTTTTGGAAGATTGGCATATAAAGAAAATCCACCCCGCCATTGCGGAAATACCCCGTTATCGCTGGCGCAATAACCCATGCTTACATAACTGTAGAATGTTTTTGAGATATGCGGATATGCATCTACTTCCACCTGTACCGCATCTTCTTTAAAACGGTTGGCATAATTAAGACGACCGATCACAGAACCGATGGATGTAGATCTTCCGTAATCAATACTTACAATATGCCAGGGATCGGGGAATTGTTTATCGAAGTACACATAATCATAACTCAGGCTTATCTTATTCTTGTAGGTCGCTTCTTTGATGCTTTCCTGTAATGCCCTTGCGCCGGTATTATTTTTATTGATGTTCAAGATCTGTCTTGTTACTGAATCTGCTGCCGTATAGCTTTTCATGGCATTCAATATTTTCGCTTTGCGCAACAACAGATCTTCCGATCGCGGATGAAATTTTAATCCGCCTTCGCAAAGATCTAATGCTTTTGCATAATGATCGTTCCAGTATTCCAGGTCGCTGTAAGCAAGTGTGGCATCTTCGTAATCGGGTTTTGCTTTTATTACCCGATCAAAACAGATCGCTGCACTGTCATAGTTTTTTGTCCAGCTATAGATCCTGCCTAAGAAAATACGGATGTCTGCGTAATCCGGACTGATGCTGAGGGCCTGGTATAAATATCCTTTGGCTTTGCTGTAATCGTTTTCATCAAAAGCCGCTTTACGAGCAGCTTTGAGCAGGTCGTCGGAGGATGCTTCCTGTGCAAACACAGAAATGATCATGGAAGAAAAAAATAAAAGCAGTAGTATTTTTTTGATAGGCATAAACAATTATGATAGTTAAAGATACTATATTGATTGTTATATGGTTTGATGGCTCTAAGGACGATTGAATGAGTTGTTCCTCCTTCGCTGAAGCTACGGAGGATAAAGAGTCGGGAGTTAGGAAGGCATTTAAAAGAGTGTTGCCCGGCAGATCCCTCCTGCGTCGGGAAGACAACACTGTTCAACTTTTGCATTACTTTACTTCAGCGGTAGGGCCTTGATGCGTATGCTAAACGCGTGTCGTTTTTAAAGAGTTTGCTTGCGCTTAAAAATTAGTTACTGATGAAGTCAGGAGTCGCTCATCCTTCGCTGAAGCTACGGAGGATAAATAAAGCTTCGGAGGATAAAGAGTCGAGAGTTAGGAAGGCATTTAAAAGAGTGTTGCCCGGCAGATCCCTCCTGCGTCGGGAAGACAGCACTGTTCAACTTTTGCATTACTTTACTTCAGCGGTAGAGCCTTGATGCGTATGCTAAACGCGTGTCGTTTTTAAAGAGTTTGCTTGTCCTCCGAAGGAGTCCTTTGGACAAAAGGTAACCGAATGAGGGTAGGTAAAAAAAGTCAAGAACGAATGATATACAGCATCCCGAATCAAGTTCGGGACAGGCTATTCGTTCACGGAGCGCTACTCAACTGCAGTGCTACTGTGACTTTTGCTTTTGTATCGTTACTGTACTATTCCCAGTATTTTGTCTTTCTGTTTTTCGGAGACTTTATAATGCAAGCCTGTTGCCTTTTCTTTCTGCAACGGAGAATTTTGTGTAAGAGAGAATATTTATTTTTTAGGTAAATATTTCTGCAGTAAGCTATCGGGGACTAATTTTTTTCCTTTGATAAATTCATCATTCTTTCTTTTGAACAGATCGAAAGCGGCTTTTAATTGACTGAATTTATTTTCATCCTCCACTTGTGTAAGATTCATGTCGCTGCTGATCTTGAACAGGGAATTGGCATTGATCATATAGTCGCCCATTACAAAATCAATGATATCGTTCTTGGTTTGCATTAAAGGATAAGCGTGAATATTCCTGAAGTTTCTGGCGGTATCTAAACCACTGCCCATCCAGTTTACAAGTGATGGTACTTGCAGGCCATAAGCTTTTTTTAACCACATCATCATACTCGGCAACACGTCGAAATGTGTGCTGACAGAAGAAAATCTTGCAGACCGCTTTAATAAAGGCGAATAAATAATTAAAGGAACATGATAACGATCGAGTTTACTGATCATCGGTATTTCGGGCATTCTGTGATCGCCTGTTATCAGAAATACGGTGTTATTAAAATCGCTTCTTTGTTTGTATTGTTCAAAAAAGTTACGGATGGCATCATTGGTATATAAAATACTTGCGTATTGATATTTGTAATTGCGGTATTCTCTTTTCGCGGTCTCATCAAATTTCAATTCATCCATGCGTTGTTCGAAACGTTGCAGATAATGATCCTGTTCATTTATAAAAAACGGACTATGTGTGGAAACCGTAAGCAGGATACTTGCAAAAGGTTGTTCAGCCTTTTGTTTGATCTCAAAGAATCGTTTGAATAGATCCTTGTCGCCATAGCCCCAGGAGAAACCATTCTGTCCCGGCATTTTTGTATAGCCCGAAGGGAAAGAGGGTTCATCATTGATGCTGTTCACCAGATTCTTCTGCATGTAAATATTCATGTTGTCAAATCCCGATTCGCCCCCATAATGAAAAGAAGTGTTATAACCGTTAAGTTTAAGCAAGCTCAATAATGAAAAATGCTGCGGCATATTATTTCCCAATTCATTAAAGCCGTTTTTTGCAAAGGGAAGAGAGCCAATAAAAGAAGGCAGCACTGCAAATGTTCTACCGCCTTCGCTTAAAAAGTTTTCCCAGTACAAACTTTTATCGGAAAGAGAATCTATGAAGGGAGTAAAATTACCGAGATAAGCGCCCTTGTTGGTAAATGCCCTTCCTAATCCTTCCACTAAAAGGATCACAATATTGGGGGCTTTTTTTTCTGCATTAAAGAATGGGGAAAGCACATCAGCTGAACTGTCGACCGCATGCAGGAAGGGATAATTTTTTTCATCCACATATTTGAAAGAAAGGATGCTGTTGTTTTTATTGTCTTCGCTTCCGAAATCGCCACTGTAACTATCGGCATAAATATCCTGTTGTTTGGAAGCCGGGAAAAAATGCTGTAGTGATGCATTGAAAAAGAAATAAGATTTATTGAGTGCAAGGTTATTACTGTACTCCTGCCCGGGCAGCCATTTATTTGTTGCGGACAAAAAATTAAATGCAATTGAGCTTCCGAATAAAACAAAGAGCAATGTGGTATAAAATGCACTCAATTTTAATTTCTTAGGAAGATAGATAAATGACAAGATGATCATCAGCAACAGCAATGAAAATATAATGATAGTCGTTATATTGACAGCACCTGCAGCGCCAACTGTTTGTTTGATATCATTCCAGGAATAGCCCCAGAGATCTGCACCCAATGGAACCAATGTGGTTAAAAAATATTGCGACAGGGAAACCTGGATCAATATCAGCAGAACAGACAGTACACAAAAAAATAGCTTTGCCATTTTTTTGTGTAGCAGATACAACAGTAAAAATGGCATAAACCAGATCAAACCTGTTGAAAGAAACCAGGCGAGATCTTTAGCAAGTCCCAATGTGATCACTTTAAAAAATAACTTAGGGATGCCGTGTTTGAAAACTTCAAAACTTAATTCAAGGATCCTTGCGGTGACGAGTAACAATAATAGAGCGATCGCATAGCCGGAGAATTCTTTGGCGGCATGAATAAATTTATTGGGAATATTTTTAAAGAATACAGCAATAGGATTCTTTTCTTTGATCAGTTCCCGATCGTTGCTGTTTACTTGTACCGTTGTTGCTGTTTGTTTTTGGGCAAAGCCCGTTCTTGTCATTTCGCCCCATGCTTTATTTTTCTTGAGCAGGTCAAAATAGCCCTGTACAGCGCTCCATACCACAAAGGGATGAAAATAAAAGGGTTCCGTTAATGCGGTCACGATCAATAAAAAGATCTCTGATCTTTTTTTGTATTGGTTATAAGTGATGATCTCCATATAGATCGCGAAGGCAGAATAGAGATAACCGAAGCAGACAACAAAGAAGAGGTATACCAAAAAGAAAGACCACTCGATCATTCCCATTGCAGCAAAAATGAAAAAGAAGAGGAAACCTAAAAATTCAATAATAGGTGCGAGGAATTCGAAGAAGAACCAGTATGGATAGCTCAACAGACCCATTAAATGATAATTGTGATTGAAGAACATTTTGCGGTGAAACCATAAAGTTTCATAAGTGCCTCTTGCCCAGCGATTGCGTTGTCTGCCTAATATTTGTAATGAATCCGGTGCTTCGGTCCAGCATAAAGGATCGGGAATATAGGTAACGCGGTATTTTTCTTTTTTCTCTTCCAGATAGCGGCGCATACGCACCACCAGTTCCATGTCTTCACCAACAGTATTATGGTTATAACCTCCGGCTTTAATAACGATCTCCTTATCAAATGCGCCAAAAGCGCCCGAGATCAGCATCAGGCCGTTTAATCTGCTCCAGGCCATTCTGCCTAAAATAAAAGCGCGGATATATTCCAGGCTTTGCATCCTGGGCAGATATTGTTTGGGGATCTTTACTTTAATTAATTTACCATCTTCAATGATGCAGGAATTGGCAATGCGCACAACACCGCCCGATGCGATGACCTTTTTATCTGTTCCTTCTAAGAATGGTTTTACCATTTTCAATAAAGCGTCCTGTTCCAGGATGCAATCCACATCGATACAAACCAAATAATCATTGGTTGCGATGTTTACACCCACATTCAAGGCATCGGCCTTACCGCCGTTCTCTTTATCAACGACCACCAATTTACTGTAAACGGGATTTCTGCTTTTATAGACACCCCTTACCGTTTTTGTGGGGATTTGATAGTTGACAAAGAAGTGCACTTTTTTCAGTTCAAAAGCCTCTATTAATTTTTGGAGGCTATCATCTTTGCTTCCATCATTCAAAATGATCACTTCGAGATTGCTATAATAGATGGATAGTAGCGAACGAACATTTTCAATAATGGTCTTGCCTTCATTATAGGCAGGTGCCAGAATGCTAACCGAAGGGGCATGGGGGGATGCTGCCAGTAAACGATAATCGGTAAAACTGTTTTTGTGGAGATAAGTGTGTGTTTCACCGATGGAGTAGAGGCCGATAAAAATATACGATAGAACCAGCAATACAGAATACGCAAATATCCCGTACATCAGCATATTGAAAATAATATCTGTAATGTTTTGCAAACTCATTTTTCCATTTCAGATTTAATATGCAGGTAAATATCCTGATAAGGACCTGACGGTGCTCTTCCCCTTTCTTCCAAAGCTTCTAATCCGCGCGGGAAACTATGCGCCAAGATCCTTCCTGCTTTTAATTTTATGATATCACTCTTATCATCCAGCAAGGCAATTAAAAACCAGGCCTGATCGAGCGTTGCAATTTTTACAAGCGCATCCAAAACGGCTAATTGATTGGTGAATTTTTCTATGTGATAATATTCTGTAAGTATTTGCGCTGTTGTTTCATTGGCTATGCGCACCAATGTTTTAATGGCCTGTAGTCTTACGGAAGTATTACTGTGTGCCAAGCAGTTGACAACAGCATAGTGCACAGAGAACTGCTGATACTCAGCAGCCAGTTTTAAAGCAAAAATGATGACTGTATCATTCACTGAAGAAAGCCAATTGGGAAGATGTGTAGCCAATTGCCCGGCTTCTTCAGCAGATCTTAGCTGGTCCAATAATTTTATCTGTTGCCATTCAGTGATCGGATAACTCACCTGGTCTAAAAAACGAAGTCCGTCGAACCCCGTCATATTCACTACGCCTATTTGTGCTTCCATGCGCACAAATTCGTATTGATTGTTTGTATTATGATAAATGAGGGGAAGGGTATCCATTTGCTGCATGGAATATAATTCATGGATCCCTCTTGATCGAATATGCCATTTTCTGTTAGAGAGTTTTTTGATGGATTGTTTTTTGAGGCCTAGTTGTTCATAGAGAGCAATAATATTTTTTGCTGCAGCACCGGTCAGATTCTTTTTTGTTTTGATCAACTCTTCAACAGTGAATTCTTTTGCTAACGGTCTTTTTAAAATGCGATAGAAGTCGGCAGGGATATCAAATTTGCCGGCATCTTCCGATTCATCTAAAATGGCTTTGGCAACCCAAATTCCCAATTCGGATTGAATTCTTTTTTTAAAGAAAAATCTTGTTTTTTTTAAGTAAAGCGTAATGTATATGATGAGAACCACTACAATAAAACCGGCCGACAGGATCTCAATTCCGATCAATAGATAATCGGGGTTAATGATCTTAGTAAAAGATCTCAGCATGCAAGAGAAAGAGAATGCTGCGTATGATAAAAATATATTACAATATGAAAAAATGAATATTGCGATCAAAATACATGCAGGTTAATATGCAAGTATAACATATTTTCTACTGATTCTTTTTGAGCAATCGTTTTACCCGAACAGCCAATTCATTTAAATTAAAGGGTTTGGTCATGTAATCATCGGCGCCCAGTTCAAAAGCATCTTCTACTGTTTTTTCCTGGCCCAGTGCCGACAAAACGATCACAGCAGTTAATGGGTTCCTGGTTTTTACAAACCGGAGGATCTCGAGGCCTGAAGCATAGGGAAGCATGATGTCGGTAATAACAATATCGGGAAGTTCTTCCTCTAATTTTTGTAATGCTTCTTTTCCGTCTGCGCAACTGATCACCGTATATCCTTCTTTCTCTAATTTCATGCTGATCGTTTTGCACATCAAAGGCTCATCTTCAGCTATCAAGATCTTCATATCAGCATTTTTGTTGGTTATGGTTTAACTATCAATCGAAATTAATATTAAAATACAGTTTTCTACCTATGAAATTGACCGGTATTTCTGTAGTTCTTTTTGCAGCATTTTTTCGGCAGCTGTATATTTCAGCTCTATACGATCGATTACAGGCATGATGCTGTCAAGATCAACTTTCTGTTCGGCTTTTGATTCAATATCAACCACGGCCTCATACAGATCATCTACTTTTATCACCGATACGGATGATTTCATGGTATGGGCTATATTAAACAGGTTATCCCAATCTTTCTGTTCGTAATAGAACTTCATTTTTTGAATAGCAGGTGGCATTATGCTTATAAAAAGTTCAATAATAGTTTGGAGGGCAGGAAGATCCTCTCCAACCAGATCCTGTAAAACATTCAGATCAATCGTAGTGTCATTTTCTGAAAGCATAAAATCGACTGCCATAATCCTGTTTGTACTGTAATTTACGGGGAGAGACCCTGTTTATATAGTTTTTTTCTATTTAAATAGGGCTATAGAACATCTTTTGCTAATTTTTAACCCTTTATGTGCAGCCAATTCTACTATTTTTGTCCCTCTTTCAAAAAAGGGATGAGATTTCCTTCACAACTAAAGAAAATGAAAAAAACGCTTTTATTACTGCTTTGTGTTACCGCTATTCTTTCTGCAGATGCTCAATTGAGCAGTCTTTTTTCTAAAAAGAAAAAAACAGATAGTACCCAAACAAAGGCAAAACCAGCTCCTGTTCCTGTTGTAGAAAAACCTAAAACAGATTGGAGTAAGATCGATCTGAGTAAAAGACCGGCCGATCATTTTATGTTCCAATACGGATATGATGCCTGGCTTAATCATCCCGATAGTGTTAAAACACATGGATTCAGCCGGCATTTTAATTTTTATGTGATGATGGATAAGCCAATGAAGACCAATCCCAAGTTCAGTTTTGCATATGGACTGGGTCTTGGATCGAGCAATATCTTTTTTGATCGTGAATATGTAAAAGTGAAAGGCAATGGCGGTACGCTTGCTTTTGACAGTACCACGCATTTCAGAAAGTCGAAGGTTACCACGATGTATGTAGAAGTGCCACTTGAGCTCAGGTATTATTCTGATCCGCAACATCCGGATAAATCCTGGAAAGCGGCTGTTGGAATGAAAGCGGGTGTTTTAGTGAAATCTTATTTTAAAGGGAAGGACCTGCAGGATCAAAATGGGGCCAGCTATTACGGCAGCACTTATATCCTGAAGGAATTCAATAAGCGATATTTTAATGGATCTACCATTGTAGCCACTGCAAGGGTGGGATATGGAAACTTTTCACTGAATTGTGATTATCAGATCACACCTGTTTTAAAGCAGGGTACCGGGGCTGATATGCATACATTGTCGATCGGGTTGACCGTAAGCGGATTATAAAGAGATCAAAATATTTGAAAGCCTTACTTTTTAAAAAGTAAGGCTTTTTTATTGGATGAAATTTTTTGTTATGTTGCAGCTGCCTGTCGGCAGGAGAAGCTATTTTTTTCTTTCTTAACTTTTTTGTCTTGACCTCCGAAGGAGTCCTTTAGACAAAAAAGTTACAAAAAAAGTCAAGAACGAATGATATACAGCGCATTCGTTCACGGAGCTTTTCTCAGCTGCGGTGCTACTGTGGCTTCAGCGATAAGGCCCTGATGCGTATGCTAAAAGCATTTCATTTTCAAAGAGATTGTTTGTATTGCTAAAATTAGGTACTCTGTGAAGTTGTCAAGTGGAGAGCGTTGACAATTCTGAACTTAATGGAATTGCGTTATGCTATGGATTACATTTGTAAAAATTAAAAGAATTTGATAGAGAAACAACAAAAGATAAAAAGTGAAGAAAAGGCCGTATTGATTGGTCTGATACAAAAAGAACAAACGGATGAACAAGTAACTGAATATCTGGATGAACTGGCTTTTCTGGCAGAAACGGCGGGGGCCATTACTGTAAAAAGGTTCACACAAAAAGTGGCTCATGCCGACAGTAAAACATTTGTAGGAAAAGGGAAACTGGAAGAGATCAAAAATTATGTGGTTTCTAAAAATATTGATGTTGCCATATTTGATGATGAACTAACGGGCTCACAGATCAGCAATATTGAAAAGGTGTTGGGTATCAAAACGATCGACCGTAGTGATCTGATCCTCGACATATTTGCACGTCGCGCCAGAACGGCACAGGCTAAAGTGCAGGTAGAGCTGGCACAGTATCAATACTTATTGCCGCGATTAAAGGGCATGTGGGCGCATCTGGAAAGACAGGGAGGGGGAATTGGTACACGCGGTCCGGGTGAAACAGAAATTGAGACCGATCGCCGAATCGTGAAGGATAAGATCTCTTTATTGAGGAAAAGACTGGGTGATATTGATAAACAGTCATTCACACAAAGAAAAGAACGCGGCGAATTTATTCGTGTATCACTGGTGGGTTATACCAATGTGGGTAAAAGCACCATCATGAATCTGCTGAGTAAGAGTGATGTTTTTGCAGAGAATAAACTGTTTGCAACTTTAGATACCACTACGCGTAAAGTTGTTTTTGAGAATACTCCTTTTTTACTGAGTGATACGGTTGGTTTTATCCGCAAGCTTCCGCATCATTTGATCGAAAGTTTTAAAAGCACATTGGATGAAGTAAGAGAAGCCGATATTTTATTGCATGTGGTTGATATCTCTCATCAGCAATATGAAGAACAGATGGGTACCGTTAATAAGACCCTGCAGGAATTGAAGGCATTTGAGAAACCGATCCTTACGGTGTTCAATAAAATGGATATGTATGAAGAAAGGAATTTCGACGAATGGCTGGATGATAGTGTACAGCAGGAAATATTAAGAGAACTAAAAGAAAAATGGGAACGTAATACAGATGGCAATTGTGTTTTTATCTCTGCGCTTGAAAGAAAAAATATAGATGCGCTGCGCGAATTTTTGTTAAATAAAGTGAGGGACTTATACAAGATCCGGTATCCGTATAGAGAGGTTCATTTTTAGAATTCACCCGAATGTTGAGTTGGGAGTCGAGAGTCGTTCCTCCTTCGCTCATCCTTCGCTGAAGCTACGGAGGATAAATAAAGTTACGGAGGATAAATAAAGCTATGGAGGATAAAGAGTCGCGAGTTAAGAAGGTGTTTAAAAGTATACAGCCAGGCAGATTCCTCGTACCTCTCCAAGGGAGTTCTTCGAACGGAATGACACAAAGCCGAGCATCAATACAAATGCTGATCTGTGCTGTCTTCCCGACGCAGGAGGGATCTGTTTGAAATTAATTTTATTACCGGGCAATCTCTATCTATTGGCAGAGCGATAATCTTTCTTAATACATTGCGATTTGCTGCATAGTTTTACTGCATAACATAATTCGGGATAGGATCTTTTAAAAAAATGAGTTCAGAAAAAAAATATCAATGGCATCGAATAGCCGAAAGCGTTGCGTTAATTGCATGGCAGGATAATGATATGTGTGTGGTTGAAGTGGGCGGTAAAAAAGTTTCATTGGCAAAATACCGGGATCAGGTGTTTGCATTTGCCCATAAATGCCCTCATGCGGGCGGGACCATGGCCGAGGGCTGTTTAGATGCGCAGGGAAATGCTGTTTGCCCCCTGCATCGATACAAATTCAATTTAATGAACGGCAGAAACGTTTCGGGGGAAGGTTATTATTTAAAGATTTATGCCGTGGAATGCAGGCCCGGAGGGGTTTATATAGGATTTGAAGAAAAGGGATTCCTGAGCTGGCTGTAAAAATTTTTTGTCAAAAACATTTATCCCCTATTTTTGCTGCCCCGAAAGGGGAGCCATTCCCGAATAGCTCAGTTGGTTAGAGCATCTGACTGTTAATCAGAGGGTCTCTGGTTCAAGTCCAGATTCGGGAGCGAGCGTAAAACGTTCAAAATCAACCACTTACATCAAAAATGTAGGTGGTTTTTTTATGTCCCTTGCCATCTTTCTGCCATCTTTTGATGAAAACAGGTATAAAACATGAGATTTTAATTCCCTAAATTGAGGCAAAGTGGTTAATACACTTTTCTTGAAATGTTCATTTTGTAAAATGAATTAAGCTATGTTATATAAAGTTCCAGTTAGTAAAATGATTAATTATTTACCAAATGGTATTTATGTAACACGATTAACTGATTTAAGGATTGAGAACTATTCTTATAAATGTGATTTCTTTAAGTTGTTCTCTTTTAAATATTCGATAAATGGTTTTTTTATTGCGAGAATACAAAATCGAATTCGAGAAATGTTAGGTATTGAACTGAAAGAGATTAAAAAAATGATGAATTATTTAAAGGGTGCTAAAGGGCATGAACTATCAGTAAAAATTAGAAGTTATTTAGACAAAATCAATATCAAGATAAGTAATATTGATTTAGCTATGTTATCTATTGAAGTAGGCGGACAACTCGGTATTAACACAATTCAAAATGCCATTGGTTGTAATATTTTTCTTTATTTCTTTTTAACCCCAACAGAAACATTAGAAGATGAAAATAGTTTAGAAAAATATTATCAAATATCAGTTGGGTTATTTCAAGGTGACCCAACTATTTTTTCATCATTGGTTTTATATGGCCGCAATAAAAACAAATTAATTTATGAAAGTATGATTGATATTAAAGGTCTTGAATTAGTACGCCATGGTATAACACAATCACATGTTGTCAATTTTGAAACAAGTCGTTCTTTTTCTTTTAAAAAAAAGTTTAAAGAATTGAAAGGTGAATTCGTTGAAGATAATTCAGCAATTAAAATTAATTCGGATAATGTAACCGCTTATTTTAGATTTATTTCTGGTATAGATTCACAAGATTATTTGCGATCTATAATTTAATAGTATGGATATGGGTAGCTATAGTATAAACAATGTTCAGAAATATGTATCTGAGAATAAAGAGTTACTTGAGTACTATCAGGACATATTGAATCCACATCCTGAAAAACAGAAGTTTGATTATCTAAATGAGTTGTTACATTTTTATTCTTTCCGAACACTTTGTCAAAAAGAGGTAAATGAATTAAAGAAAATTATAGAAAGTACTGATGATTTAAATACAGAGTTTGTTAGAACTTGGGTTGATGAAAACCTTCTTTTCTTTAAAGAAAATCTATTTAGTTTCGGGTATACTTATGTTGATGATGACGGTGAGAACGATAAGGATTTCTATCTTTCAAAATATAATTTGTTTGTTGAAAACAAAGAGTTCATTCCTATAATTCAATACTGGCAGTTAATGTGGATTCTTTACTTTGGTCAATACTATAAACCAATTAAAGATCGTGATAAAACAGAACGTGACCCTAATGAATATTACTACGTTAAACCTGACCCGAATGCCCCGAACGATTTAGAAATAATCAAAAGTATTTTAGCGGGTTCTTAATTAGAAGAAAAGACCAAGTGAAAGATATATAAATTTATAGCCCGAACAGATAACAAAATACAATCTACACTTGATTTTAAATCAAGAACACAAGTAAGAATAATTTTAATGACAGATAAAATCATGTTTGAGCTTGGTGATGATTTAATAGGGATTATTGTTCCGAATGATGTTGTTTATATGGAAATACATGATGTAGAACCCTACTTTATGTACAGTACATCAACTTCAAATCAGAATGAATATGAAGGAGTCAAATTACCTTTTGGAACTTGGATACCTATTGGAAAATGCTATAAAGGAATAGTAAAATATTATTGGCAAGATGATTTTAGAAATAGTTCTGATAGAAATATAAGATATTACCATTATGAAAAATATTTTAAGAAACCATTTGAGTCTTTAATACCATTACTCAAAGAAAAAATTGGAGATATTGATAAAATCAAAATTGAAATTATTGAAAAGATAACTTACGATTATCAAGGAAGGATTGATTGAAAATTATAAAATTTTAAAAACATGAGTTGGAAAATAACTTTACCAACAGAGAAATTAGTTGATGTTGGTTTAATGGTTGGTATTCGTTCTATTAAAGAAAGAGAGTTTAAGAGAAGGATTAATGCTAATGAAGAAATTTTTTCTACAATCAATACTCGTTGTAAATGTACCATGGCAAATATATCATCTTCGACAATTCTTACATTTGATGACAATTTAACTTTAGATGACGCATATTGGGTTGGAATACAAGTAGAAAAACTATGTGAAAAATATAGGTCTCGATCAGAATATTAAATCATACAACATGGTGCAAGCACCGGTCAAATTGACCACCCCTGAGATGATTTGGCTGACCGATGCAATCCGATTCAAATTGACCACCTCCGTCCGGAGCAAATTGACCACCTAAGAAGAAAATAGAGTTCATGTTGTTA